>Ga0209758_1000146_pt1 | contig 169246 bp, 168 predicted proteins | sample AraplaMF_Col_mMF_FD_184258 | JGI IMG/M metagenome (GOLD analysis project Ga0209758, IMG submission 184258) | Arabidopsis root microbial communities from the University of North Carolina, USA - plate scrape MF_Col_mMF (SPAdes) (version 2) | ecosystem: Host-associated > Plants > Roots >...
CCAAGCAGGGCAACGCCGAGGAGCGCCGGCTCATCTACTGCGCCGCCATGACCGCCTGCCGCTCCCCCGTCTTCAAGGCCATCCGCGACAAGCTCCTCGCCCGCGGCATGTCCAAGATCCAGGCCTACTGCGTCGTCGCTCGCAAGCTCCTTCGCATCGCATTCTCCGTCTGGCGCTCCAATCAGCCCTTCAACCCTCAACTCGTCGCAAAGGCTTGACGCTCGACATAGAACCTACGGGCTTCGGCGGCGTCGGGCAGCGTGTAGCCCGGATGCCAATCCGGGAACTCGCACGCGCCTTCGCGCGTGCTGTTCAGGCTGGAAGCTTCTTCAGCAGAGCCGCCGCAGCCGCATTCTTCGGCTCGATCTTCAGGCACATCTGCAGCGCCTCGCGGGCGGCCTTCGGGTCGCTCGCCTGCAGTGCCTGCGCCTTCTTCAGCAAGGTGGCGACCAGCGCGCGGCGCGTCGCCGCATCGCGCGGCCCGGTGTCCAGCCGGCGCTGCAGCATCCCGATCGCCTCGTCGTACTCGCCCTGCCCGGCCAGCATCGCCGCATGCTCCAGCTCGAGCGACTGCTCGCTCGGGGCCACGCGCGAACCCTGCTTGCGCGTGAGCGTCAGCCGCGACGGCTGGCCCAGGTAGTCGCGCTTGTTGCGCACGCGCTCGATGCTGCGCAACCCGTCGGCCGCCTCGGCCTGCTCCGGCTGCAACACCAGCACGCCCAGGTACGACTGCTCGGCAGCCTCCAGGTCGCCCTTCTTCATCTCGGCACGCGCGCGCTGCAGGCGCTCGGTGGCCAGCAGGTCGGCCTGGCGCCGTGCCTCGCCCAGGCGCTCGCGGTACTCGGCCGGGCGCAGCAGCGCCAGCACGTCCCAGGCCTGCACGGCCTCGCCCCAGCGGCCCTGGCGCTCCAGCGAGACCGCCAGGTCGCGCTGGCGCGCCTCGAACTCGGCCACCCCGTCGGCACGCGCCACGCCGCCCCCCACCGAGCCACCCGACGGCGACCCGCCGCTCGGCACGCCGGCACAGGCGGCCAGCAACAACGCCAGCGAAGCCAGCGATGCGAGTCGAACCCCCGATGCGATCCTCATGATGCCGGCGTGAAGCTGCGCAGCGTCTGCAACCGGGCCTTGAAGGCCTCCAGGTCGTGGCTGCCGTAGATCATGGTCCGGCGCAGCATCAGCGGCTGCGCCCAGGCCGGGTTGCCGCCCGGCGTCACCGTGCCGGCCAGCCGGTAGCGGTTGTGCGCCAGCGCATCCAGCACCACCTCGTTGACGTCGCCGAACGGATAGGCATAGCTCAACACCTCGTTCGACAGCCGCTTCTCGATCACCTCGCGCGGCACCCGCGCCTCCACGTCCATGCGCTGCTTGTACGCGGCATCGGTTTCACCGGCGCTCCGCTCGATCAGGTTGGCATGGGTCTTCGAGTGCGACTGGATGTCGATCAGGCCGGAGGCCGTCATCTCCTGCATCTGGCTCCAGGTGAGCGCATCGCCGGCGCCGACGAAATCGGTGTACAGGAACACCGTGGCCGGGAAGTTGTGCTTCTTCAGCAGCGGGTAGGCATAGCGGTAGTACGACGCGTAGCCGTCGTCGAAGGTCAGCACCACCGAACGCTGCGGCAGCGGCTGCCGGCCGTCGAGGAAACCGATCAGGTCCTTCAGCCGGATCACCTGGTAGCGGTTGGCCGCCAGCCATTCGAGCTGCTGCTCGAAGCCCGCCGTCGACACCGTCATCTTGCCGCTGCCCTGGCCGACGCGGTGGTAGCACAGGATGGGGATCGTCTGGTACTGCCCGGCGCGCACGCCCAGCGGGTTCAGCGGCTTCAGCGGCACGATCACCGGCTGGCCGCTGCGCGGCTGCGCCGCACCGGGATTGGCTTCTGCCACTTCCCAGTCGCGCGCGGTGCTGCCGAGGAAACGCTGCGCGATCGACGCATAGCTGTCGTCGCCCTGCGGCACGTACAGCAGCAGCCGATCGTTGCGCGCCAGCACGCCGTCGCCCGAGGCGGCACGCACCGGCGCCGCCGCCACCGGCGCGTCGCCGCCGCGCGGCGGGGTCTGGCAGGCCGCGAGGCCCAGCACGCACAGCCATCCGGCCACGACGGCACGCCCGAGGCGCCGTGATACTTGCATCGCCTGCTCCCTCAAGACGTCTTCTGGGGCGGCTCGGCCGGCGGGCGCCGCAACGGCGCCATCGTGCTGGCAAAGCTCGCGGCCACGCGCTGCGTCTCGGCCGCGGTGTCCTGCGCCGGCACGTAGCGCTCCTGCAGCGCCTGCGCCATCGCGTCGAAACCCTTGTAGAGCTGCCCGAACTCGTCGCTGCGCTCCTCGCGGATGCGGTGCTCGAAGCGGCCCTGCGCGATCTCGCGCATCGAATCGCCGACCAGCTTGATCGGCCGCGCGAACCAGTTGGCGACGAAGTACATCGCCACCGCCACCGCCAGCACCGTCACGATCACCAGCACGATCATCAGCGTCAGGCTCAGCCGCGCCACCTGCGCCAGCGGCTTCTCGGGCACGCCCAGCGCGACCCGGCCCACCGCCTTGCCCTGGAAGGTCATCGGCGCCTCGAACATCAGCACGTTGTCGTTGTCGTCGAGCACGCGCGTCACGCTGACGCCGCCGCTGCGCGAGCCGAGCAGCTCGCCGGCGCGCGCCTTGTACGGCTGGCCCACGCTCGCCGCATCGCTGGACGCGCGCACGACGCCGGCCCGGTCGACCACGGTGACGCTGGTGAAGTCGCGCGTCTTCATGACCTCCTGCACCGCCACCTCGACCGCCACCCATTCGTCGGCCAGCGCCGACACCGCGTTCTGCGCCGCGATGAAACGCGTCAGCGAGGCGCCGTAGTCGGTGACCTGGCCGATCATCGCCGCGCTCTGCTGGCGGTTGACCACCGCACCGGTGACCGCCATCACCGCGAACACGATCGCGCCCATCATGAGCGCCCACTTCACGCGCAGCGGCAGGATGCGGGTCTTTTCCTTCTCGCGCGCCTCGTCCTCGAGGGCGCGCATCGCCAAGCCGATCTCGGTGGCCAGTTCCTGGCCGGTCTGGAAGCGGCGCTCGGGCTGCTTGACCAGGCAGCGCTCGACGATGCGCCGCACCTGCAGCGGCAGGTCGGGGCGCAGCTTCTCGATCGGCGTGGGTTCCTCGGTCGCGATCTTCATCGCCAGCGCGACGATGCTGTCGCCCTGGAACGGCGGCTGGCCGCTGAGCATCTGGTACAGGATGATGCCGACCGAGAACAGGTCGGAGCGCCCGTCGACCTTGGAGCCCTTGGTCTGTTCGGGCGACATGTACTGCGGCGTGCCGAGCACGTCGCCGACGCGGGTCTGGTGCGTCGACGAGGCCCCGGAGGCCACGTGGGCGATGCCGAAGTCGGTCACCTTCACGGTGTTGGTGCCCTTCAGCACCATGATGTTGGACGGCTTGATGTCGCGGTGGACGATGCCCTTGCCATGCGCATAGTCGAGCGCCTTGGCCAGCTGCAGGCCGATCACCAGCGTCTCGCGCAGCGGCATCGGGCCCGAGCGCGCCATCATCTCGTTCAGCGGTTCGCCCTCGATCAGCTCCATCGCCATGTAGGGCCGGCCTTCGATCTCGCCCACATCGTGCACGGTGACGATGTTGTGGTGCGACAGCATGCCGGCGGCGCGCGCCTCTTTCAGGAAGCGGGCGCGGTACTCCTCTTCCTCGCAGTAGGCGGCGTGCAGGAACTTGATCGCGATGGTGCGGTCGATGCCCGGGTCATGGGCACGGTAGACGCTGGCCATCCCGCCGCGGCCGATCCGCTCGGTGATCTGGTAGCGACCGACCTGGCGCGGCGCGGCCGGGCTGGCGGCCGCCGGGGGCGCAGCGCGACGCGACGCCTCGCTGCCTGGGGCAGCGGGGGTGGCGGCGGGCAGCGTGTCGGCGGCGGCGTTGGCCGCCGCGGCGTTCAGCGGGCTGGTGCGGGCATGGGCGGCAGCGTACTGCGCGCTCGCCTGGGCGCTGCTGGTGTGGGTGATGACGCGCGTGGTCTCGTCGTCTTCGAACGGGCGCTCGGGGTAGTCGTCTTCTGGCATGGCACGCGACAGTGCCTGCCGCGCCCCAAAGTCTCAATGAACGAAAGTCACCTGGCAACGATTTCCCATGTCATCGGCATGACTTTCGTTGATTGCAAAGCGCGATGGGCCGGCGGATAAAGCGTCCTCAGGCGCGTGGGTTCCGGTTGCGGGACGCGCCTGCCTCGCTGTCGGAGCCCTCATGATCCTGGTGATACGCGCCCATACCCTGAAGAACGAGACCCTGTCTCAGTCGATCACGGGCCACTTCGATGAACGCGGTGGCACGATCGGCCGTTCCGACACGAACACGCTCGCCCTGCCCGATCCGGAGCGCCACATCTCGCGCCTGCAGGCCGAGGTCTGGTTCAGCAACGGCTCGTTCTCGATCCGCAACGTCGGCAGCGCCAATGCCATCGTGATCAATGGCCGGCCGATCAACGCCGGCGAAGGCACGACGCTCGGCCATGCCGACGAGCTGGTGATCGGCGGCTACGTGATGCGCGCGACGCTGGCCCAGCCCGAGGCGGCCCCGCGCGCCGAGGAGCGCGCGCCGATCGATTCGCGCACCGTCATCAAGGCCTCGTCGGTCGAGTCCAAGACCAATCCGCGCATGCAGCTGCAGCCCCCGGCCCCGATGCCGCGCAGCGCGCCGGTGATGCCGCCCCCGGCGCAGCCGTCGCCGCCGATGGCCGCGCCGGCCGCGATCGATTCGGCCAACCCGTTCGGCGACCTGCTGGGCGGCAGCACCGGCGGCGGCGCCAACGACCCGTTCGCCGACCTGATGGGCGGCGCGCGCGACCCGAGCCCGACCGGCACGATGCCGTCGTTCCGCTCGTCCGCGCCACTGCCGCCCCCACCCCCACATGCGCCCTCGCCTGCGGTGATCCCGCCAGCGGCGGCGCCCAGCCGCGCATCGGCCGCGTTCGCGCCGCCGCCGCCGGCCGCGCCGGCGCGCCTGCCGGACGATTTCGACCCCTTCGCCGACCTGCCGTCGTCACCGGCCGCCGGTTCGCCGCCTGCCGATGCGCTGTCGGCGTTCATGGGTGGCGCGGCATCGTCACCGCCGCCCCCGGCCGGTGCGCAGCTGCCGGTCGACTTCAGCCTGGGCGACCTGATCGGCAGCCCGAGCGCGTCGCCGCCGTCCAGCCTCGACGCGATGTTCGGCCTGGGCGGCGCGCCCGCCGCCGCCGGGGCCGATCCGCTGGCCGCCTTCCTGGCACCACCGTCCAGCGGCGGCAAGCCGGCCAGCACCGACCCGCTCGCGATGTTCGGCGGGACGACGGCCGCACCGCCGCCGCCGGGCATCCCGGCCGACTTCGACCACACGCCCGAGCTGAAGGGCGCGTACGTGCCGCCGGCCGTGCAAAGCCCCCCGCCGCCCCCGCCGCCGGTGCGTCCCCCGCCACCGGCCCCGGTGGCCGCGCCGCCATTCGACCCCAACGTCACGCAGGTGAGCAGCCAGCGCGTCCCGCCGGCGATGCCGCGCAGCGCGCCGCCGCCCCCGCCGCGCGTGCGCGGCGACGACCTGACCCCGACCACCACCATGCCCGGCATCCGCCCGGGCCGGCCGTCGCTGATGACCTCGGCGCCGGTACCGCTGGCGCCGATGCCGCCGACTCCGGTGGCGCCGCCCGCCCGGCCGGTGGCGGCCGCGCCGGTGGCTGCCGCGCCGGCCCATGCCGCCGGCGACACCTCGGCCGCCGCGCTGTGGGCGGCTTTCTGCGACGGCGCCGGCATCGGCCTGCAGCCGCCGCAGGGGCTGAACCCGGCGCTGATGCGCGTGATCGGCGAGGTGCTGCGGCATTCGGTCGACGGCACGCTGAAGCTGGTGGCGGTGCGCGCCGCCGCGAAGCAGGAGTTGCGCGCCGACGTCACCACCATCCAGGCGCGCAACAACAACCCGCTGAAGTTCTCGCCCGATGCCGGCGCGGCCATCGAACAGCTGCTGCAGCCGCCGATGCGCGGCTTCATGGTCGGCCCGGCGGCGGTGCACGACGCGATGGACGACCTGCTCGGCCATGCGATCGGCACGATGGCCGGCATGCGCGCGGCGCTGGGCGGCGTGCTGCAGCGCTTCGAGCCGTCGCAGCTCGAGGGCAAGCTCTCGGGCCACAGCATGCTCGACAGCGTGCTGCCGATGAACCGACGCGCCAAGCTGTGGGAGCTGTACCTGCAGCACTACCAGCGCATCCACGACGACGCGCAGGAGGATTTCCACGAGCTGTTCGGCAAGGCCTTCATCAAGGCCTACGAAGAGCAGCTCGACCGCCTCGACGCCGAACGCCATCCCGGCACCTGATCCCGATCCGCCGCCCAGGACGCATGGCCATGCTGCAAGTCGAGATCGCCGCCCGCAGCGAGGTGGGTGGGCGCAGCCGCAACGAGGACGACCTGCGCCACGGCATCAGCGGGCCGTTCTGCTATGCGGTGCTGTCCGACGGCGCCGGCGGCCACCGCGGCGGCAACATCGCGTCCGACATGGTGGTGCGCATGACGGCGCTCGGGCTGCAGTCGGCGACGCAGGCCACGCCCGACTACCTGACGCAGCTGGTGTGCGACACGCACACCGCGATCAACGAGCAGCAGCAGGGCAAGCGCAGCGCCGAGCGCATGCACGCGACCGTGGTGGCGCTGTGGATCGACATGCGCCGCGAGGAGGCGCTTTGGACGCACGTCGGCGATTCGCGCCTGTACATGCTGCGCCACGGCCGGGTGTGCCACGTGACGCGCGACGACAGCGTGGTGCAGCGCATGGTCGACGCCGGCTACCTGACGCCCGAGGAGGCGATCGACCACCCGCACAAGAACCAGCTGCTCAGCGCGATGGGCACCGAAGGCGCGATCGAGCCGTCCACGCTGGAAGCCCACATGCCGATCGAGGATGGCGATGCCTTCCTGCTGTGCTCGGACGGCTGGTGGGACCTGTTCACCAAGCGCACGATCGAGGCCGCGTTTGCCGCGGCCGAGTCGCCGGACGACTGGCTGGACCGCATGGGCGCGCTGATCCGCGAGGCCGACCGGCCGCGCCAGGACAACTACAGCGCGATTGCGGTGTGGGTCGGCGACCCGGCCGAGACCACCCGCATGTCGGGGCTGTGGGAAGGCGACGGCTCCCCCTGAAAATGCGTGACCTTGGTCGCTTCACGCGATGACCGCCGCGGGCGATCATCGCCTTCATCTCTCTTCGCAGAGCCCCTCCGGAGGTCCCTGATGGACAACTCGACTTCTTCGCTGCGCCGCATCGCTGGCTTCGTGCTCACGGCCGTGCTGGCCGCCCCGCTGTGGGCACAGGACATCGGCGACACCCGGGTGCTGAAGGGCAACAAGGTGACCGAAGCCAACCTGCTGGATGCGCTGACGCCGCCGCCCGAGCCGGTGCTCACGCGCAGCCTGAAGGTCAGCCGCGACGGGGCCGGCGTGTCGGCGCCGGAGCGCAAGGCGAGCGCCTCGCTGCTGATCACCTTCGTGACCAACTCGGCGGACCTGAGCGAATCGGCCAGGCAGCAGCTGGACGTGGTGGCGGCGGCGCTGAAGAACGACCGGCTGGCCGACTACAGCTTCAATGTCGAAGGCCACGCCGACCCGCGCGGCTCGGCCGAGGCCAACCTGGTGCTGTCGCAGCAGCGCGCCGAGAGCGTGCGCGAGTACCTGGTGAGCGCGCACGGCATCGCCGCCGACCGCCTGAAGGCCGAGGGCAAGGGCGACAAGGACCTGCTGAACCGCGCGGTGCCGGCGGCGCCGGAGAACCGGCGGGTGACGATCGTGACGAACACGAAGTAGATTTTCAGATCTCGGCGGGCGTCGTCAGACTGCACGGGTTCAGTGGTGCGGTCCTCCAGTTCATCGACCCGCAATGCCAAGTCGGTGTGCAGGTCGAGCCCCTGGGTCGAAACGCCATGGGCCGTCGCATAAGATCGAGGGCATGTCCGACATGCTCGTCACGCTGTACAAGCTGCCACCGCTGGAAGATGCGCTGGTCGTCACCCGCCGGCACGGCGTCACGATCCGGCGTGCGCTCAGCCCCGAGAAACCTCGCATCCTGGCCTGGGCGGCAGAGCACTTCCCGGGTTGGGTGGCCGAGATCGACGTCGCGATCGGCCGCCTGCCGGTGTCTTGCTTCATTGCGGTCCGCGAGCAGCAGATCCTCGGCTTCGCATGCCACGACGCGACCTGCAGGAACTTCTTCGGCCCCGAGGGCGTGCTCGACGCGGTGCAGGGCCAGGGCATCGGCAAGGCCTTGCTGCTGGCGGCGTTGCACGCCCAGCGCGAGCTGGGCTATGCGTACGCGGTCATCGGCAGCGCGGGGCCGAAGGCGTTCTACGAGAAGTCGGTCGGGGCGGTGGTGATCGACGGTTCGTCACCGGGGATCTACGCGGGCATGTTGCAGTTGCCGTCGAAGAGCTGAGTGCGCTTGCCGGCTGTACATCAGACCTGCTGAGTGGGCTCGGGCGGCATGCCGTCGTTGTCGCTGCCACTACAGCAGTCCTCCAGCCCCATCTTGCTCATTGCTCCACCCACGAGCACGCCAAAGATGCTCACGCTCGTGCCAACGAACAAGCCCACACCCTTTGCGTTGGACTCCACATCTTGTTCCAGCGCATCCAGCGACGCGTACAAGCCATAGAGCGAGCCGCCGACCACGACCAAGCCCGAAGCCAGGAGGGTGCCTCGCCTGGCGGTCTCGCGGAGATGTCGCACTGCCTGTGAAATCCGCGAAGCTTGGCCCTGGGGCTGAGCCGTTGTCGACAAGTCGCTTGGGCGAGCGACGGGGGAACCGGGATTGACATTGGACATGCGAGTTTCCTGAGGTTTGGCAACGACACACGCCTGGACCGAAGCTGCCCGAGGGGCGCAACGGAGACAAGCGAGCCGACGATTTGTGGTGAAACCCGGAATTCCGTTCCGGCGAGAGCTGCGTCCATGTGTCTGCTCCGCCGAGGCTTGCGCTCCCGCGCCAATGAGCCCCCTCGACGCACGGATCAACTCAGTCGACCAACCGCCCCTGCTTCAACCGCAGCACGCGGTGACAGCGTTTGGCGAGCCCCTCGTCGTGCGTCACCATCACGAAGGCCGTGCCCTGCTTCTGCGCCAGGTCCAGCATCAGCATGAACACGCCGTCGGCCGTCTCGCGATCGAGGTTGCCGGTCGGCTCGTCGGCCAGCACGCAGGCGGGTTGCCCCGCCAGCGCCCGCGCGATCGCCACCCGCTGGCGCTCGCCGCCCGACAGCTGCGACGGCCGGTGCTCCACCCGCTCGGCCAGCCCCACCTGCGCCAGCACCTCGCGCGCGCGCTCGCGCGCCTCGGGCTTGGGCAGGCGCCGGATGCGCAGCGGCATCGCCACGTTGTCGAGCGCGGTGAACTCCGGCAGCAGGTGGTGGAACTGGTAGACGAAGCCGAGGTGCCGGTTGCGCCACTCGCCCTGCGCCGCCGCATCCATGTGCGAGAAATCGCGCCCCTTCAGCTGGACCGCGCCGCTGGTCGGCGCCTCGAGGCCGCCCATCAGATGCAGCAGCGTGCTCTTGCCTGAGCCCGAGGCCCCCACCACCGCCACCGTCTCGCCGGCCTGAACGCGCAGCGCCACGCCCTGCAGCACGTGCACGTCGAGCCCGCCTTCGCTGAAGCGCTTGTGCAGCGCCTGCGCATCGATCACGACTTCACTCATAGCGCAGCGCCTCGGCAGGTTGCACGCGGCTCGCACGCCAGCTCGGGTACAGCGTCGCCACGAACGACAGCAGCAGCGAGATCAGCGTGATCGGCACGATGTCGGCCGCCTGCGGATCGCTCGGCATGCGGCTGATCAGGTAGATGCTGGACGGCAGGAAGCTGGTGCGCAGCAGGTGCTCGATGAACGGCACGATGACGTCGATGTTGACGGCGATGAGCAGCCCGAACAGCACGCCCGACAGCGTACCGATGATGCCGGACGCCGCCCCCTGCACCATGAACACGCCCATGATCGAGCGCGGGCTCGCGCCCAGCGTGCGCAGGATCGCGATGTCGGCCTGCTTGTCGGTGACCGTCATCACCAGCGTCGACACCAGGTTGAACGCCGCCACCGCGACGATCAGCGTCAGGATGATGAACATCAGGCGCTTCTCCAGCTGCACCGCCGAGAACCAGTTGCGGTTGGTGCGCGTCCAGTCGCTGACCATGAACTGCGGGCCGAAGGCCTGCGACAGCTGCTCGGCCACGTCGCGCGCCTGGAACAGGTCTTTCAGGCGCAGCTGCACGCCGGTCGGGCCCTCGGTGCGGAACAGCTTGGCGGCGTCGTCGATGTGGATCATCGCCAGGCCGCTGTCGTACTCGTAGTGGCCGGCATTGAAGGTGCCGACCACCGTCATCTGCTTGAGCCGCGGCACCACGCCGGCTGGCGTGACCTGCCCGCCCGGCGCGACGATGGTGATCTTGTCGCCCTCGTGCACGCCCAGCGAGCGCGCCAGCTCGATGCCGAGCACGATGCCCCATTCGCCGGGGACGAGCTTCGACAGCGTGCTGTCCTTGATCTGGGCCGCCAGGTCGGTGACGGTGGCCTCGTCGTTCGGCGAGATGCCGCGGATGATGGCGCCGCGCATGTCGTCGCCGCGCGCCACCAGCGCCTGCGCCGCGATGAAGGGCGCCGCGCCGATCACCTGCGGGTTCTCGCGCGCCTGCTTGGCGGTGAGGTGCCAGTCGGGCAGCGCCTGGCCCTGGCCGTCGGCCACCTCGACGTGGGCGACGACCGACAGCATGCGGTCGCGCACTTCCTTCTGGAAGCCGTTCATCACCGACAGCACGATGATCAGCGCGGCCACGCCGAGCGCGATGCCGAGCATCGAGACGCCGGAGATGAAGGAGATGAAGCCGTTGCGACGGCCGGTGCGACCGGCGCGCGTGTAGCGCACGCCGATTTGTAGTTCGTAAGGCCAGTTCATAGGTGCGCGGATGCTACCCGAGCGGCCGCGCTGATCAGTCTCTTTCGATCCGGGCAAACGCGCTGTGGTTGTGGATCGACTCGAAGTTTTCGACGTCGACGGTGTAGCGCCCGATCCGCTTGTCCGCATTCAGCCCCAGCGCCACGTCGCGCACCAGGTCCTCGACGAACTTCGGGTTCTCGTAGGCCCGCTCGGTGACCCACTTCTCGTCGGCGCGCTTGAGCATCGGCCAGATCTCGCTCGACGCCGCGTCCTCGGCGAAGCGCACCAGCTCGCCCCAGGGCACGTCCTGCAGCAGCTCGGCACGGATCGTCACGTGCGAGCGCTGGTTGTGCGCACCGTAGTCGGAGATCTCCTTCGAGCACGGGCACAGCGACTTCACCGGCACCAGCACCTGCGACCACACCACCGGCTTGCCGCCCTGCATCTCGGCGATCCAGCTGCCCTGGTAGTCGAGCAGGCTCTCGACGCCCGACACCGGCGCACGCTTGCGGATGAAGAACGGAAAGCGCACCTCGATGCGCCCCTGCGTCGCGTGCAGCTTCTCGAGCATCTCGGCAAAGCGCAGCTTCAGCCCGTCGGCATCCAGCGGCTCGTTCAGCGCGTCCAGCCACGCGACGAAGCGCGACATGTGCGTGCCCTTCTGCTCGGCCGGCAGGGCCACGTCCAGTTCCCACTGGCCGATGGTCGGCTGCACGGTCTTGCCCAGGCGCAGCTGCAGCGGATAGCGGACGTCCTTCACGCCCACGCGCTGGATCGCCAGGTGGCGCTCATCGCGCTCGCTCTGTGTATCCGGGATGTGCAGCGCGTCTTTCAGGTTGGTCATGTGATTCATGTCGGCTTCTATCTGTCAACGGTGCGAAGGATGACAGCAATCGCACCGCCCCATGCGCAAAAGGGCTTGAAGACGCCGTTCAAATGCGATCAGCGATGCGCGGCCGGCAAGGGCCGCACCAGCGCCGGCCGCGCGCCGAAGCGCTTCAGCACCGATTGTTCGATCCCCGCCGCATCCAGCCCGCAGGCCGCCAGCAGCTTGGCCGGGTCGCCATGCTCGACGAACACGTCCGGCAGCCCCAGCTGCAGCACCGGGATCTCGATGCGCTCGGCCTGCAAGGCCTCGAGCACGGCGCTGCCGGCCCCGCCCTGCACGCAGCCTTCCTCGACCGTGACGATGGCATCGTGCGTGCGCGCGAGTTCTGTCACCAACGCGACATCCAGCGGCTTGACGAAGCGCATGTTGGCCACCGTCGCGCCCAGCGCCTCGCCGGCGGCCAGCGCCGGGTACAGCAGCGTGCCGAAGGCGAGGATCGCGATGCGCTCGCCGCGGCGCCGCACCTCGCCCTGGCCCCAGGGCAGCGAATCCAGCCCGGGCTCGATCGCGACGCCGGCACCGGCGCCGCGCGGGTAGCGCACCGCCACCGGGTGGTCCTGCTCGAACGCGGTCGTCAGCAACTGGCGGCATTCGCGCTCGTCGGCCGGGGCCAGCACGCTCATGTTCGGGATGCAGCGCAGGAAAGCGATGTCGTACGCCCCGGCGTGCGTCGCGCCGTCGCCGCCCACCAGGCCGGCGCGGTCGAGCGCGAACACCACCGGCAGGTTCTGGATCGCGACGTCGTGCACCAACTGGTCGTAGGCACGCTGCAGGAAGGTCGAATAGATCGCCACCACCGGCTTCAGGCCTTCGCAGGCGAGGCCCGCGGCAAAGGTCACCGCGTGCTGCTCGGCGATGCCGACGTCGTGGTAGCGCTCGGGGAAGCGCTTCTCGAACTCGACCATGCCCGAGCCTTCGCGCATCGCCGGCGTGATGCCGATCAGGCGCTTGTCCTTCTCGGCCATGTCGCACAGCCACTGGCCGAAGACGTGGGTGAAGGTCGGCTTGCTGGGCTTGGCCTTCGGGAAACCCTCGGCCGGGTCGAACTTGCCCGAGGCCGAGTGGTACTTGACCGGGTCGGCCTCGGCCAGCTTGTAGCCGTAGCCTTTCTTCGTGACCACGTGCAGGAACTGCGGGCCCGGGCGGTCGCGCAGGTTCTCGAGCGTCGGGATCAGCGAATCGAGGTCGTGGCCGTCGATCGGGCCGACGTAGGTGAAGCCGAACTCCTCGAAGATCGTGCCCGGCACGACCATGCCCTTGGCATGCTCCTCGAAGCGGCGCGCCAGCTCGAACAGCGGCGGCGCGTTCTTCAGCACCTGCTTGGCACCCTCGCGCGCGGCGGCGTAGAACTTGCCGCTCATCAGCCGCGCCAGGTAGCGGTTGAGCGCACCCACCGGCGGCGAGATCGACATGTCGTTGTCGTTCAGCACCACCAGCACGTTGGCGCCGGCCACGCCGCCGTTGTTCAGCGCCTCGAAGGCCATGCCGGCCGTCATCGCGCCGTCGCCGATGATCGCGACCGAGCGGCGTTCCTCGCCCTTCAGCTTGGCGGCCATCGCCATGCCGAGCGCGGCCGAGATCGAGGTCGACGAGTGCGCCGTGCCGAAGGTGTCGTACTCGCTCTCGTCGCGGCGCGGGAAGCCCGACAGCCCGCCCAGCTGGCGCAGCGTGGGCATGCGCTCGCGCCGGCCGGTGAGGATCTTGTGCGGGTAGGTCTGGTGGCCCACGTCCCACACCAGGCGGTCGTGCGGCGTGTTGAACACGTGGTGCAGCGCCACTGTCAGCTCCACCGTGCCGAGGTTGGACGACAGGTGGCCGCCGGTCTCGGCGACGCTGTGCAGCAGGAAGTCGCGCAGCTCGCCGGACAGCTGCTTCAGCTCGATGCGCGACAGCCGCCGGATGTCGGCCGGGCTCTGGATGGTGTGCAACAGGGTGTGGTTCATCGCGGTTCAGGAATCTCGTTCCACCACTTTGTCGGCCAGCATGCTGAGCAGGCCGGAGCTCGAAAGGCCGCTGCGGCCGAGCGCGGCATGCGCCTGGTCGCGCAGCTGCGCGGCATGGCGGCGTGCGGGCTCCAGGCCCAGCACGCTGACATAGGTCGGCTTGTTGTTGTCCATGTCCTTGCCGGCCGTCTTGCCCAGGGTTTCGGACGCCTGCGTGACGTCGAGGATGTCGTCGACCACCTGGAAAGCCAGCCCGAGGGCATCACCATACTCCGCCAGCGCCTGCCAGGCCACCGGATTCGTCGTTCCGCAGGCGGCACCCATCAGCACGCTGGCCTGCAGCAGCGCCCCGGTCTTGCGGTGGTGCATGTCGCGCAGCGTGTGTTCGTCGAGCTGCGCGCCGATGCTGGCCAGGTCGATCGCCTGGCCGCCGGCCATCCCGGCATGGCCGGCCGAGCGCGCCAGCAGCGAGCACAAGCGGGCCTGCAGCGCCGGCGAGACACCGCTGTCGGGCGTCAGCACCTCGAAGGCCAGGGCCTGCATCGCGTCGCCGGCCAGCATCGCCTGTGCCTCGCCGAACTGCACGTGCACCGTCGGCTTGCCGCGGCGCAGCACGTCGTTGTCCATGCACGGCATGTCGTCGTGGATCAGCGAGTAGGCGTGGATCAGTTCGACCGCGCAGGCGGCGCGCAAGGCCGCCTCGCGCTGGCCGTCGACCGCCTGGGCGGCGGCCAGCACCAGCAGCGGCCGCAGCCGCTTGCCGCCATCGAGCACGCCGTAGCGCATCGCCTGGCCGAGGCCAGCCGGTGCCCCGGCCGGCACCCAGCCGGACAGCGCGGATTCCACCGCTTCCAGCTCGGCGCGGGCCCATCCATCGAAATCCATCAAGCGGATCCCCCTGACCACGGCTTCAGCTGGCCTTCTTCGAGCACCTGCACCTGGCGCTCGACGGCGCTGAGGCGTTCACGGCAGTAATTGAGCAGATCGGCTCCCCGTTTGTAGCTTTCGAGCAGCTTCTCCAGCGGGAGCTGCCCGCCTTCCATGGCCACCACCAGGCGTTCCAGCTCGGAAAGCGCGTCCTCGTAGCTGGCTGGCGCGTCGGGTGACGCTGGGGTGGCAGAGGTCTTTGGCATGTCGGGACACAAAAGCGAAGATTGTAGTCAGCCGGCATGCGGCGAACCGTTGCGCAGCCGCTGCAAGGTGGACTCATCCCCCCAAAGAGGGAAAGCCGTGGGCCGGCAGCTACAATCCCGCCCTCGCTGGTTCCAACGCGCCGTGCGCAGCGAGACCTCCCACCCCCGGCAGCGCCCCGTGGTGGCACGTTCACATCGGTTATAGGAGACCCTCGGGATCATGTCCGACCTGAGCCTCGCCCTTCCAGCTCTCGAGCGCTATCACACCCAACTCCCCGTCTCCGCGTACTTCGACGACGACCTCCATCGCCGCGAGATGGAGCTCATCTTCCAGCACGGGCCCCGCTACCTGGGGCACGAACTGGCCGTGCCCGAGCCGGGCGACCACTACGCCCTGCCGCAGGAGGGCGAAGGCCGCGCGCTGGTGCGCACCGCGCAGGGGATCGAACTCGTCTCCAACGTCTGCCGGCACCGCCAGGCGGTGATGCTGCGCGGGCGCGGCAACACCGGCAGCCACATCGTGTGCCCGCTGCACCGCTGGACCTACGACCTGAAGGGCCAGCTGATCGGTGCGCCGCACTTCCCGGCCGACCCCTGCCTGCACCTGAACCGCTACAAGACGCAGACCTGGAACGGCCTGATCTTCGAGGACAACGGCCGCGACGTGGCCGCCGACCTGGCCGGCCTCGGCCCGCGCGCCGACCTGGATTTCAGCGGCTACGTGCTCGACCGCGTGCACATGCACGAGTGCGACTACAACTGGAAGACCTTCATCGAGGTCTACCTGGAGGACTACCACGTCGGCCCGTTCCACCCGGGGCTGAGCCAGTTTGTCAGCTGCGACGACCTGGCCTGGGAGTTCGGCCGCCACCACTCGGTGCAGACGGTCGGGCCGAAGAACGCGCTGGCCAAGGCCGGCTCGGCCGTCTACCGCAAGTGGCACGACGCGGTGCTCGGCTACCGCACCGGCCGCTTCGACAACCCGGTGCCGCGCCACGGCGCGATCTGGCTCACCTATTACCCGAACGTGATGGTCGAGTGGTATCCACACGTGCTGGTGGTGTCGACGCTGTACCCGAAGGGGCCGCAGAAGACGCTGAACGTGGTCGAGTTCTTCTACCCGGAAGAGATCACCGCCTTCGAGCGCGAGTTCGTCGAGGCCAACCAGGCGGCCTACCTGGAGACCTGCGTCGAGGACGACGAGATCGCGCTGCGCATGGACGCCGGCCGGCGCGCGCTGCACGAGCGCGGAGACAACGAGGTCGGCCCGTACCAGACGCCGATGGAAGACGGCATGGAGCAGTTCCATGCGTGGTACCGCAAGGCGATGAAGCTGCGGGCCTGAAGCCCTGCGCCGGCGGCCGGGCGCAGCGCTGGGCGAGAATCGACCGATGCGCTCCGCCCCCGTGTTGATGATCCTCGCGTCGTTCCTGTTTGCCAGCATGGGGGTGTGCGTGAAGCTCGCATCCGCCTACTACCCGGCCGGCGAGATCGTGTTCTACCGCGGCCTGACCGGCACGCTGCTGCTGGCGCTGGTGACGCGCTGGCGCGGCGGCACGCTGCGCACCAAGGTGCCATCGATGCACTTCTGGCGCAGCCTGACCGGCGTGTCGGCGCTGTGCCTGTGGTTCTACTCGATCGGCAACCTGCCGCTGGCCACCTCGATGACGCTGAACTACATGTCGTCGGTGTGGATGACGCTGTTCCTGATCGGTGGCGCCGCGGTGCTGGGCACGGCCCGCGTCGACGGCCGGCTGATCGCGACGGTGCTGACGGGCTTCATCGGCGTGGGGCTGATCCTGCGGCCGACGATCGCCGACGACCAGCTGTGGCACGGGCTGATCGGCCTGATGTCGGGCGTGGTGTCGGCCACCGCGTACCTGCAGGTGTCGGCGCTCGGCCGGGCCGGCGAGCCCGAATCGCGCATCGTCTTCTACTTCTCGCTCGGCGGCGTGATCGCCGGCGCCCTGAGCATGCTGTGGACCGGCATGCATGCGCACACCTGGATCGGCGCGCTACTGCTGCTGGCGGTGGGGCTGCTGGCCACGACCGCGCAGCTGCTGATGACGCGCGCCTACAGCACCGGCAAGACCCTGGTCAACGCGAGCCTGCAGTACCTGGGCATCGCGTTCTCGTTCGCGTACGGCGTGCTGGTCTTCCATGACGCGGTCACCTGGATGGCGCTGGCCGGCATGGTGCTGATCGTCGGCGCCGGTCTGGCCGCGACGCGCCTGCGCCAGGAATCGCCGCCGCAACGCGACATTTCCGTGCTGCCCGAAAGCTGAAAGGCCCCTCGATGACGATCCGCCCTCCCCTGATCTCCGCGACCGAACTGCAGGCCGCGCTGGCCGGCGCACAGCCGCCGCTGCTGCTCGATTGCAGCTTCGACCTGACGGACCCCGCCGCCGGCGAGCGCAGCTGGCGCGAAGGCCACCTGCCCGGCGCGCTGTACGTGAACCTGAACGAGGACCTGTCGGGCCCGAAGACCGGCAGCAACGGGCGCCACCCGCTGGCCGGACGCGACGACTACGCGCGCTGGATGGGCCGCATCGGCATCGCGCCGGGCCGCGAGGTGGTGGTGTACGACCGGCAGGCCGCGATGTACGCGGTGCGCGCGTGGTGGGTGCTGCTGTGGATGGGACACCGCACGGTGCGCGTGCTCGATGGCGGCCTGGCAGCGTGGCAGGCGGCCGGCGGCGCGCTGTCGCAGGATGTGCCGGTCCCGGTGGCTGCGGGCACCTATCCGACACTGGCACCGCAATTGCCGACGCTGGATGCGGCCCAGTTGCAGCGGCGCCTGGGCGAGGTGCTGGTGATCGATGCCCGCGCGCCCGAGCGCTACCGCGGCGACGTCGAACCCATCGACGCGGTGGCCGGCCACATCCCCGGCGCGGCGAACCGGTTCTTCAAGGACAACCTGCAGGCCGATGGCCGGTTCAAGCCGGCCGGGCAGCTGCGCAGCGAGTTCCTGGCCGCGCTGGGCGGCCGCGCGCCGGCCGAGGTCGTCAACCAGTGCGGCTCGGGCGTCACCGCCTGCCACAACCTCTTGGCGATGGAAGTGGCCGGCCTGGGCGGCGCGGCGCTGTACCCGGGCTCGTGGAGCGAATGGTCATCCGACAGCAGCCGGCCGATGGAGAAATCCCCCCGCGCGTGACCGGGGTTTGACCCCCGTCAATCGCGGGTCTACCTTCGGGGGAACACTGGCGGGGCCCGCAGGTCCTACGGGTGTTTCCACTCCAAGGAGATGACCATGTTCCATCGCATCCTGGTACCGACCGACGGTTCGGACATCACGAAGAAGGCGACCGACACGGCCATCGCGCTGGCGAAGTCGGTCAACGCGCGGGTCTACACCGTGAGCGTGAAGGAGCCTTTCCCGTACAGCGCGATCTCGGAGATGCAGCCGACGCCGCCGCAGGAGTTCTTCGACGCGCAGGAGCGCATCGCGTCGACGCGGGTGAAGGCAGTGCGCGACGACTGCGTGGCGATGGGCGTGCCCTGCGAAGCGCACACGCTGGAGGCGCTGCATCCGTGGGAAGCCATCATCGAGCACGCACGCCGCCAGGAGTGCGACCTGATCGTGATGGCCTCGCACGGGCGGCGCGGGGTCAGTGCGCTGCTGCTGGGGAGCGAGACGCAGAAGGTGCTGACGCACAGCAAGGTGCCCGTGCTGGTCGTGAGGTAGGCGCGATGCGGCCCCGGATTGGCATCCGGGTTACCCGTTTTCGTAGCCCGGATGCCAATCCGGGACGCATTCAATGATGGTGCGCGTGGCTCGCCACGAAGATCACGATCGCCAGCCCGACCGCCAGCCAGGCCAGTTGCGCCGCGGTGTCCTTGGCCGAGAGCCGGTGCTGCAATTGCGGGATCAGGTCGGCCACTGCCACGTAGATGAAGCTGCTCGACGCGATCACCAGCAGGTACGGGAACAGCGCTTCCCACGGCCCGACCACCACGTAGCCCACCACCCCGCCGACCACCGCCGCCATCCCCGACACCGCGTTGTAGAGCAGCGCCTTGCCGCGCGACAACCCGGCGTTCAGCAGCACGATGTAGTCACCCACCTCCTGCGGGATCTCGTGCGCGATGATGGCCAGCGCGGTGAACGTGCCCAGCCGCGTGTCGGTCAGGAAGGCGGCCGCGATGATGATGCCGTCGCAGAAGTTGTGGATGCTGTCGCCCAGCAGCACCGTCCAGCCGCCGCGGCCGGCCTGGTGCTTGTCGAAGCCGTGGTGGTGGTGGTGCTCGTCCCCTTCGTGGTGGTGGCCGTGGCGGTACAGCTCGGCCTTCTCGAGCAGGAAGAAGAACAGCAGCCCGGCCAACAGCGTCATGAACAGGCTCTGCGGGCTGGCCTTGCTCTCGAAGGCCTCCGGCAGGATGTTCAGCAGCGCGGTGCCGAGCAGCACGCCCGCCGACAGGCTGACCAGGTGGTGCACGATGCGGCCGAGCACGTTGATCGTCAGGCTGGCGGCCAGCAGCACCGACAGCAGCCCGCCGGCAAAGGTCGCGAGCACGATATACAGGAGGGTCATGGGGACTCGGTCCAACAAAAAGCCGCGCGACGCGCGGCTGGGCAGGAAACGCAGCGGGCTTCAGGCCACGCCGTGGGCCTTGAACCAGTCGAGGCAACGCCGCCAGCCATCCTCGGCCGCGCCCTGGCGATAGCTGGCGCGGTAGTCGGCGTGGAAGGCATGCGGCGCGTCGGGGTAGATCACGAACTCGGACGCCCGGGACGCCGGGCCACCGGCCGCCAGGGCTGATTTCATCTTATCAATCGTGTCAAGCGGGATGCTGGCGTCGGCCTCGCCGTACAGCCCCAGCACCGGCCCGTGCAGCCGGCCGGCCACGTCGACCGGGCGGCGCGGCTGCAGCTCGGTGGCCGGCGACGCGAGCTTGCCGTACCAGGCGACGCCCGCCTTCACCGCCGCGTTGTGCGCATCGAACAGCCAGGTGACGCGCCCGCCCCAGCAGAAACCGGTGACGCCCAGCCGCGACACGTCGCCGCCCTGCGTGGCCGCCCAGCTGACGGTGGCGTCCAGGTCGTTCAGCACCTGCGCGTCGGGCACCTTGCTGATCAGCTCGGCGAACAGCACCGCCGTGTCGGTGTAGGCCGACGCATCGCCCTGGCGCACGAACAGCTCGGGCGCGATCGCCAGGTAGCCCTGCTTCGCGAAGCGGCGCGCGACATCGGCGATGTGCTCGTGCACGCCGAAGATCTCGCACACCACGATGACCACCGGCAGCCCGCTGCGCCCGGCCGGCATCGCGCGGTAGGCCGGCATCTGGAAGCCGCCGACCGGGATCGTCACCGCGCCGGCCGTCAGCCCGTGCGCATCGGTGGCGACCGCATGGGCGGTGATCGGCTGCACCGAGGCCGCATAGCCCTGGCCAACGCCGCCCCGCGCGACGACGGGGGCCTGCACATCGGGTTCGGTGATCGGCATCGCGCTGTCCGGGTCGGGTGGAGATCGCCGCGATTCTATTTTCTCGTTGCCGCCCCTGGCCACAACGGGGTCTGCATGCAAAACACGGAGAGAATCGCCCGCATGACCAGCCGATTCCCCGACCACCTTGCGGCCATCGACATGGGCTCGAACAGTTTTCGCCTCGAGATCGGCGAACTGAGCCCCGGCCGCTACAAGCGCATCGACTACCTGAAAGAGACTGTCCGGCTGGGTGGCGGCCTCGACAAATCCGGCCTGCTGACCGAGGACGCGACGCTGCGCGGCCTGGCCTGCCTGGGCCGCTTCGCGCAGCGGCTGCAGGGCTATGTGCCCGGCCAGGTGCGCGCGGTGGCGACGCAGACGCTGCGCGAAGCGCGCAACCGCGATGCCTTCCTGGTGCGCGCGCAAAGCGTGCTCGGCCTGCCGATCGAGGTGATCTCGGGCCGCGAGGAAGCGCGGCTCATCTATGCCGGCGTCGCGCGCCTGCAGCCGTCCGAAGAGCCGCGGCTGGTGATCGACATCGGCGGGCGCTCGACCGAGATGATCCTCGGCCAGGGCCGCACGCCGCTGCGCGCCGAGTCGTTCCAGGTCGGCAGCGTCAGCCTGTCGATGCGCTATTTCGCCGACGGCCGCTTCAGCGAGGCGGCGTTCCGCGCCGCGCAGGTGGCGGCCGGTGCCGAGCTGGAAGAAGCGCTGGCGCCGTTCGCGCCGCAGCACTGGCGCGAGGCGCTGGGCTCGTCGGGCACCGCCGGCGCGGTGTCGCAGCTGCTGCAGGCCAGCGGCATCAGCGATGGCGCGATCACGCCCGACGGCCTGCGCTGGTGCATCGAGCAGTGCTTGAAGGCCGGCCGCATCGACAAGCTGAGCCTGCCCGGGCTGAAGGAAGACCGCCGCGCGGTGATCGCCGGCGGCCTGGCCATCCTGTACACGCTGGCCACGCACTTCGGCATCGACGTGCTGCAGCCGGCGCGCGGCGCGCTGCGCCAGGGCGTCATCTTCGACCTCGACGAGCGGCTGCATGCCGAGACGCGCAGCAGCGAAGGCCACGACATGCGCGACGCGTCGGTGCGCGAGCTGCAGCGGCGCTTCGAGGTCGACATCGGCCAAGCCGAGCGCGTCGCGAGCATCGCCGATGCGCTGCATGCCGGCGCGGCGCCGCAGCGCAGCACGACCCAGCTGCGCGAGCTGCGCTGGGCCTGCGCGCTGCACGAGATGGGCATGATGATCTCGCACCACGACCACCACCGGCACAGCGCCTACGTGCTGGGCAACGTCGATGCCGCGGGCTTCTCGCAATCGCAGCAGCGGCGGCTGGCCGAGCTGGTGCTGGCGCAGCGCGGCGGCCTGCGCAAGGTGGAGCCGCAGCTGGAGAACGAGGACTTCGCGCTGCAGGTGCTGTGCCTGCGGCTGGCGATCATCAAGTGCCATGCGCGCGGCGCGGTCGACACCGCGGCGCTGCAGCTGCAGTTGCAGGGCCGGCAGGCCACGCTCGCCTTCGGCGAAGGCTGGGCGCAGACGCATCCGCGCACGCTGTTCCTGCTGAACGAGGAGGTCGAAGCGTGGCAGCGCAGCAACCTGCTGCGCTTGAACCTGAGGCAGAGGTAGCCCGGAGTACAAGGATGATCAAGACGATCAAGATCAACGGCTTCAAGTCGATCCACGATCTCGGCGAGTCGGGTCTGGAGCTGGGAACGGTCAATTGCTTCATCGGCGCCAACGGTGTCGGCAAGAGCAACATCCTTGAAGCCGTCGGCGTCCTGGGAGCTGCCGCGAACGGCACCGTGGACGACGAAGCCTTGCTGCGTCGCGGCGTACGGGCGGGGTTGCCTCGCCTGTACAAGAGTTCGTTCCGCGGCACTCCCGTGCAGCCGCACATCGGCATCGAGGCTGCATCGGATCGGGGCGCCGTGTACCGCGTCTCGCTGCTGAACCCGCTGGAGTCTCCGGAACCGGCCTGGACGTTCAAGACGGAACGCCTCGAACAAGGCGCAGACGTGATCGTCTCCGACGGTGTCCGCAACAAGCGCAACCTCAATCCGAAGTCCGGCCTGGCGGCGCTGCGCATGGTCGAGATGGAGCCGGCCAGCGCCGCGGCCGCCCTGCTGGCCGAGCTTCAGCAGTACGCCATCTATTGCCCCAACACGCCGACCCTGCGCGGGATGGTGCCGGACCAGCAGACCCGCGAACCGGTCGGCCTGTCGGGCGGCCGATTGGCCGAGGCCGTGGACGATCTCCGGCATTCGGCACTGGCAGACGACTCCGGCCTGCTGGATGACCTGCTGGGCATGCTGGACTGGGCCTCGGACGTCAACATCACGCGCAGCGCCCAGACCTTGCTGTCGCCGTCGGTGCCTCGGTCACAGACGGTGCTGAAGTTCACCGACCGCTACATGGCGCCCAGCCGGAATGAGCTGACGGCCTATGACGCCAGCGAAGGCGCGCTGTACGTGCTGTACTGTGCCGCCTTGTGCCTCGCGGAGCGCAGCCCGCAGGTGCTGGCCATCGACAACCTCGACCAGGCATTGAACCCGCGACTCGTCACGGCACTGGTGCAGCGACTGCATGGCTGGCTCACACATGGACAGTCGCGCCCTGGGCCGCAAGCTCCAGCGCGGCAACTCCTGTTCACTGCCCACAATCCCGCGGTGCTGGACGGGCTCGACCTGGCCAACGATGACATCCGCCTGTTTGCCATCGGGCGAAACAACCTCGGCCACACCAGCGTCCATCGCATTGCAATGACGCCCGAGCTGGCGGCACTCAACCAGCAGTACCCGCTGTCGCGGCTGTGGCCGATGGGGCATCTGGGGGCGGTCCCGAATGTCTGACCTGCGTATCGCCCTGGTGGCAGAGGGCCCGACAGAGCGGGAAGTTCTGAAGGCGGCGCTGGACGCCATCCTGAGTCCTCGCACCTTCGAGTTGATCCAGTTGCAACCCGAAATTACCCAGCCAAAGTTCGGAGGCGGCTGGGGCGGCGTGCTGAAGTGGTGCAAGGATGTCGCGAAGCGGCACCACGGGCCGCTGAGCGAGGATCCGACGCTGGCCGGCTTCGACGCCATCGTGCTGCACCTGGATGCGGATGTCGCCGGTTTCTCGTATGCGGGCGTGGGATTCGGCGATGACCAGATCGAAGTCCACTGGCTCGGGCTGCCTTGCGCGAATCCGTGCCCTCCGGAGACAGCTGCTGCGAGCGCACTGCACGCCGTGCTGCTGAGTTGGCTCCATCCAGCCTGGCCCGGGCCGACGTGCATCGTGTGGCTGCCGGCCATGAACACGGGCAGCTGGATCGCGGCGGCAACCTTGCCGGCTGGCCATCCCTTGCTGGCAGACCTCGAATGCCGCCTCGACATCGAGGTGCAACTTGCGCAATTGCCTCTCAGGCAGCGCTTTCGGAAGACGCGGGCCGATGTGCTGCGGGCAGCACTCCGAATCACCGCCAACTGGCCGCAGGTTGCCGAACGCTGCAGCCGGGCACGGCAGCTCGCGGGCGATACCCTCACGGCGCTTCACCTCCACTGATCAGCCGTAACGTCCCTGCAGGAACCAGCCCTCGCCTTCAGATTGGTCCGAGAACGGCAGCCGGGCTCGATACAGCCACACCAGGGCTCCTTCGGCCGTCTGTGCGATGAAGTAGTCACGCTCGATCCCATCGCCATCCCACCAGCCGGCCTCGATGCGTTCCGGCCCGGCCAGCAGTTGCAGCGGCTGGCCGTCGAGCAAGGGTTGCGACTGTCGCTCCCCCAAGGGAAGCGCCTGCGGCAGAAGCCACACCGGGCGTGACGCCCCTGCCTGCAGAGGCAGTTCGGTGGAACGCAAGCGCGGTACGGCAGGCCCGCTCTGCGCCGCACCCTCCGAACGGGCCGCACACACCAGGCTGCCGCGCTCGGGCCGGTGGTCCTGCACCGGCAGCACGCGCTGCACCCGCTCGCTGCCGAGCCGCGCCTGCAGGCGTTCGAGCAGCCGCGTCAGGCCTTCCTGCTCGCTGCGCGGCGTCGGGAACAGCTCGGCATTCGGCGGCGGCTTGCGCGCGATGTCGCTGGCTCGCAGCGCCAGTTCCAGCGTCGGCGCGGCCAGCTGCAGCTGCGACAGCCGCTCGCGCAGCAGCGCCGCCAGGTGCTTCGCATCGCGCGACGGCTCGGCCAGCGCGAGTTCGAGCGTGGTGTGCTGCGGCGTCTGCGCATCGCGCCGCCAGCGCGGCTCGTGCTTCATCTGCAGGCTGAAGCGGCGCACGAAGGCATGCTGGGCCGACAGCCACGCGACCAGCCGCGACAGCAGCACCTGCGAGCCGTGCATCACCTGCTCGGTGGTGTCGGCCCGCGCGAACAGCTCGAGCTCGCTGTGGAAGCGCGCCGGCAGCTCAACCGCCACGCGGGGGTCGGGCCGGTGGCCGAGCGCGGCATCGAACTCGTGCAGCAAGGACTCGCCGAAGCGCCGCGCCAGCCCGGCGCGCGGCAGGCTGCGCAGGTCGCCCAGCGTGTTCAGCCCCATGCCCTGCAGCGCGTCCCAATGCTCGTGCCCCGGCCCGAGCAGCCACACCGGCGCGGCATCGAGGGCGCGCTGCAGCGCGGCGGCATCGGCGCAATGCAGCCCGTCGTGCACGCGCGCCAGCAGCGCCGACCCCTGCGCGGTCGGCGTGCTGACGCAGTGCACCTGGTGGCCCAGCGGCTGCAGCGCGTCGCGCAGCCGCTGCAGCAACGCCTCGCGCCCGCCGAAATAGCGCAGGCTGGCCTCGACCTCGACCAGCACGCCCTGCGGCGCCGACAGGCACACCGCCGGCGAGAACGCCAGCGCCGCGTGTGCGATGCCCGTCAGTGCCTGCGCATCGCGCAGCGCATCGGCCTGGCCCAGCAGCAGCTGCGGCGCCAGCGCCAGCGCGGTCGCGCGCTTCAGCCCGGGCTTGACGCCCAGCGCCTGCGCCCGGGCACAGGCATGCACGACCTGGTGCGCCTCGACCAGCGCGACCGGCTGCCCGGCGTGCTGCGCCGGCAGCGTCGCCAGGAAGGACTCCAGCGACAGCAACGGCAGGTGAAGACCGATCCAGAGCATCGCGTGCCCATGGACAGGTCAGGCGAGGTTGACGAAGGTCGCGGCGCGCAGCGGCTGCGCAGCGACCGGCGGCTGCACCGCCAGCTCGCGCGCCTTGCGGGCCGAAGTCGCCGACAGCACCGGCGGCAGCGCCAGCAGCAATTCGTGCGCGAGCGGCGGGCCGCGGCGCTTCAGCACGCGCAGCGCCAGCTGGTCGGCGCCGCCGGCGCGCAGCGCGAGCCGCAATGGCGCGGGGCTGGCCTGCTGCTGCACTGCCACTTCGCGCAGCACGAAGGCCGGGCCGTCGTGCGCATGCGCGGCCACCTGCAGCCGGCGCAGCCGCTCGGCACGCAGCCGCGGCGGCAGCCAGGCCAGCACCGCGCCGACGTGGCCGCTGTGCAGGGCCTGCTCCAGCGCCCACAGCCGGGCATCGACGCCAGCCTCGTGCGGACGGCCGTCGATGCCCGGGATGCCCTGCGTGCCGGTGTCGATCACCAGCAGTTGCTCGGCATCCAACCCCATCTGCAGCAGCGCCCAGGCCGACAAGGCGGCCGGCGGATCGAACAGCATCACCAGCCGGCCGGCCCGCTGCGTGGCCGCGAGGCCGGGCGCCAGCAGGCGGATCTCGCCCAGGCCCGGGTGCGGCAGCAGCAGTTCGGTGAGCGCGCGACGCGGCCAGCCACCGCCAGGCAGCTGGGCATCGAGCAGAGGGAACCCGGTGGGCAGCGCCTGCTCGAGGCTGCGACCCATCTGGTGGCCGCGCCACACACGGGTGTGCAGGCTCTCGGGCAGCGGAGCGCGGCGGGTGGCAGGGGAAGAGATGGCGGCGAATGGCATGGCAACTACTGTATGAACATCCAGTATAGAGGCCTGTTCTTTTCCCTGCCCAAGGCGTTACAAGTGCGTTTGAATGAGCTTTTGGCAATCCAATAGTTGCTTTTGGCAATCAATTGCTGCAGCATGCGGGGCATGAGCCCATCGAGTGACACCCGCCGCCGTGCCGATGCCGTGCGAGCCTTCAACCGCTTCTACACGCGGCGCATCGGCGTGCTGCAGGAAGGCCTGGTCGACAGCGGCTTCACGCTGACCGAATCGCGGCTGCTCTGGGAGTTCGCGCACCGCCCGCACGCCACGGCCAGCGAGCTGGCGCGCGTCCTCGACCTCGATCCCGGCTACCTGAGCCGGCTGCTGCGCAGCCTGCGCGAACGCGGGCTGATCCAGGGCACGCCGTCGGCCAGCGATGCGCGCCAGTCGCAGCTGTCGCTGACCGACGCCGGCCGCGCCGCGTTCGCGCCGCTGGACACCGGCTCGCAGCGCCAGGTGCAGGCGCTGCTGGACGGCCTGAACGAGCAATCGCAGCAGCAGCTGCTGCAGGCGATGGACACGCTGCAGCGCCTGCTCGACGACGACCCGGCCCGCCAGGCGCGCCAGCCCTACCTGCTGCGCGCGCACCGGCCCGGCGACATCGGCTGGGTGATCGCCCGCCACGGCGCGCTGTATGCCGACGAGTACCGCTGGGACATGCGCTTCGAGGCGCTGGTCGCGCGCATCGCGGCCGACTTCATCGAACGCTTCGACGCGGCGCGCGAAGCCTGCTGGATCGCCGAGCGCGACGGCGCCAACCTCGGCTGCGTGTTCCTGGTGCAGGCGCGCGACGAGGCCACGCAGCAGCCGGTCGAGGGCATCGCGCAGCTGCGCATGCTGCTGGTCGAGCCGTCGGCGCGCGGGCTGGGGCTGGGGCGCCGGCTGGTCACCGAATGCGAGCGCTTCGCGCGCCAGGCCGGCTACCGGCGCATCACGCTGTGGACCAACGCCAACCTGCTGGCGGCGCGCGGCATCTATGCGTCGGCGGGCTACCGGTTGGTGGCGAGCGAACCGCACCGCAGTTTCGGGCACGATCTGGTTGGGGAAACCTGGAGCCTCGAACTGACATGACCTGCCCGTGCGGCCTGCCCCATTCCTACGCCGACTGCTGCGGCCGCTACCACGCCGGCCCGCTGCACCTGCTGGCGCCCGATGCCGAGGCCTTGATGCGCTCGCGCTACAGCGCCTTCGTCAACGGCCTGCCGGACTACCTGCTCGCGACCTGGCACGCGAGCACGCGGCCGGCCCTGCTGGAGCCCGATCCGCCGGGCCTGCGCTGGCTGGGCCTGGACGTGCGCCGGCACGTGGCGCAGGACGCCGATCATGCGATCGTGGAGTTCGTCGCCCGCAGCAAGCTCGGGGGCCGCGCGCAGCGGCTGCACGAGACCAGCCGCTTCGTGCGCGAAGACGGCCGCTGGTACTACGTCGACGGCGAGTTCTGATCAGGCGAACTCTTGGCGCACGCTGGCCGACATCAGCCGGCGGATGATCCAGCCGAGCAACCCGCAGGCCCCCAGCGTCACCAGCACCGCCATCACGCGCGCCGCGGTGACGAAGCCGCCGAACACGCCCATGGCCCGCGGCGGCAGCGCCGTGGTGCTGAGCGTCGTGTCGACCACCGACTGCATCACCTCCTGCTGCAGCCACAGACCCAGCAAGTTGGCGACGATGGCCAGCAGCAGCAGCGCGATGAAGGTGCGGCGCGCCCAGTCCAGGCGCAGCAGCAGGCCGATCGCCGAGGCCAGCGTGGCCAGCGACATCACCAGCCCCGCATTGACCACCCACGGCAGGTGGGCGATCAGCATGCCGAACAGGCCGCTCACCTGCTGGCCGCCGGCATCGAAACCGCCTGACACCAGCATCGCGTTCTGCAGCAGCGCCGACACGCTGGCCAGCGCGCCCAGCAGCATGAAGACCCACGCCGTGGCGGTGACGAAAATCGAACGGGCTCCGACGGTGATGGTGGTGGGCATGCTGTTTCCTCGACAGCACGATTGTCCGGAGCGCTGCATGACTTGTCATGCACTGCAACGCGATTCCCCCCAGATCGAGGGGCCGCGCTGTGCGCGCGGCACCACAACATGTCAGCCGATGTATCGGTGGCTTCGTCAACCGAAGTGCAGCGCGTAGACCGGCGGCAGTTGTGCCGGCAGGTGCACCCACTGCTCGCCGGCGTCGTCGCTGCTCCACACGTGGCCGGTGGTGCTGCCCATCAGCAGGCTGCGTCCGTCGGCCGACACGTCCAGCCCATGGCGGTAGACCAGGTCGTAGCAGTGCGATTGCGGCAGGCCGCTGCGCAAGGTCTCGAAGCTCGCGCCGCCGTCGCGCGTGCGGTTGACGACCAGCGCCCCGTCCACCGGCACGCGCTGCTGGTCGGCCACGCCGGGCACGAACCACGCGGTCTGCGCGTCCTGCGGGTGCACCGCGACGGCGAAGCCGAAATCCGACAGCGGCGCGGTGGTGACCTGCTGCCACGAGGCCGACGCATCGGTGGAGCGCCAGATGCCGTTGTGGTGCTGCGTCCACAGCACGTCCGGCTGCGCGCCGCAACGCACGATGCGGTGCGGGTCCTGCGTGTTGGGCGACGCCGCCTGCTCGGGCGGCATGTAGGCGGCGTGCATGCCGTCGGCCTGCAGCGACCAGCTCGCGCCGTCGTCGTTCGTGACCCAGACGCCGCCGCAGCTGATGCCCAGCACCAGCTGGCCGGCCTGCGTGGGGTGGGCGCAGATCGAGTGGATGCCCGGCACGTCGTAGCCGCCGCCGAACCATTCGGCGCGTTCGGGGCGCTGCCACAGGGCGTCGACGAGTTGCCAGCTCTCGCCGCCGTCGCCGCTGCGGAACAGGCCGCCCGACAAGGTGCCGGCCCACAGCGTGCCGTGCGCGCGTTCCAGCGACCAGACCTGCTGCACCTTCCACGGCACGCCGGTCGCGTCGGCCGGCTGCTCGGGGAAGGCCGGCGCGGCGACCTCGTGCCAGGTGACGCCCTGGTCATCGGACGCATGCAGCTTGACGCCGAAGTGGCCCAGGTTCAGCGCCGCGAGCATGCGGCCGTCGGGGCCGGGCGGCAGCAGCATCGACACCGGTTCGCCGAGGAAGCTGCTGCGGGCGACCTGCCAGCCGGCGGCGTCGCGCTTCAGTTCGAACAGGCCCTTGCGGGTGGCAATCCAGGCGCGCTGTGTCATCTGACGCTCCTCCAGGTTCAACTTCAACCGCCGGACAAGGCCTGCATCACGTGGATGCGGCTGTCCGGGCGCAGCGGGTCGGCCAGCGCGATGCGGTCGTGGCTGCGCACGCCGTCGACGAAGGCCACCACGTTGGGCCGCATGTGGCCCTGCTCGTCGAGCACGTAGCCGCGCAGCCGCGGGTGGGCGGCGAACACGCGCTCGAGCGCGCCGCGCAGCGTGGGCGCGTCGACGTCCAGCTCCGGCGTCTCGATGAAGCGCCGCAGCTGCTGCGTGAACACGACATGGGCCATGGCCGAGCATCATGCCGCGCTCGCGCTGCACGGACAATCCACCGCATGAATTACGGAATGCTCAGCGCCGCCCTCGCCTTCGCCCTGTGGGGCGTGTTCCCGCTCTTCTTCCGCCGGCTGGCCATGCTGCCGGCCGGCGAGGTGCTGGCGCACCGCATCGTCTGGTCGCTCGCCTTCGTGCTGATCGTGCTGGGGGTGCGGCGGCAGTGGAGCTGGCTGCGGCCGCTGCTGGGCCGCCCGCGCGTGCTGGCGGCGTTTGCCGCCAGTGCGCTGCTGCTGGCGGTGAACTGGCTGACCTACATCTGGTCGGTCAACCACGGCCACGTGATCGATGCGAGCCTGGGCTACTTCATCACGCCGCTGGTCAACGTGCTGCTCGGCTACACCGTGCTGCACGAGCGCCCGCGGCGCGGCCAGTGGGTGGCGCTCGCGCTGGCCACGGCCGGCGTCGTGTGGCTGACGGTGCAGGCCGGCCAGCTGCCGTGGATCGCGCTGGTGCTGGCGGCCAGCTTCGGCAGCTACGGGCTGCTGCGCAAGGTGGCGGTGCTCGGGCCGCTGGAGGGGCTGGCGCTGGAGGCGATGCTGCTGGCGCCGCTGGCGATCGCCGCGCTGCTGTTCTGGCAGCTGCAGGGCACGGGGTCGTTCCCGCTGGCGGACACCGCGACCAACCTGTGGCTGCTGGCGGCCGGGCCGATCACCGCGGTCCCGCTGCTGCTGTTCGCGGCCGGCGCACGCCGCATCTCGATGACGACGCTCGGGCTGATGCAGTACATCGGGCCGACGATCCAGTTCGGGCTCGGCGTGTGGCTGTTCGGCGAGCCGTTCGCCGGGGCACGGCTGGCGGGGTTCGGCTTCATCTGGGTGGCGCTGGTGGTGTACAGCCTGGAAGGGTGGTGGGCGACACGCAACAGCCGCCCATAAAGGGGTTGCAGCTGGTCACAGACTGACGCGGGCGGCACGCTCAGAATGGAAACGATTCCATCCTTTGCCATTGCCGCGCCCAGCCATGAACCGTCGCCACCACCTTGCCCTGCTGATGCTGAGCGCCGCGCTGTCCGCCTGTGGCGGCAGCTCCGACGACGAGTCGTCCGGCCCGATTTCGGGGACCCCGCCCGCCCCCGCACCTGCCCCCGTTCCTGCTCCAGCCCCAGCGCCAGCACCATCTCCCGCACCTGCGCCTGCGCCCGCACCAGCCCCAGCCCCCACGCCGGCTCCGGCCCCGGCTCCGGCTCCCGCTCCTGCGCCCGCCTCCGCCGACCTCACCGATGCCGCCAAGAAGGACATCGCGATGCAGATCGTCTCGAGCGCCGAGAACTCGTCGCTGAACTGGCGCGCGCAATACGCCTACATCCAGGACATCGGTGACGGCCGCGGCTACACCGCCGGCATCATCGGCTTCTGCTCGGGCACCAGCGACATGCTGGAAGTCGTGCAGGACTACACCCGGCGCTCGCCGAACAACGTGCTGGCCAAGTACCTGCCGGCGCTGAAGAAGGTCAACGGCAGCGACTCGCACGCCGGGCTGGACCCGACCTACCAGGCCGACTGGAAGACCGCCGCCGCCGACATGGTGTTCCAGCAGGCGCAGGACGCGGTGCGCGACGACCAGTACTTCAACCCCGCCGTGCAGCAAGCCAAGACCGACGGCCTGCGTGCGCTCGGCCAGTTCATCTACTACGACGCGATCGTGATGCACGGCCCGGGCAACAGCGGCGTCAGCTTCGGCGGCATCCGCAAGACCGCGATGTCGCGCGCCAAGACGCCGGCCCAGGGCGGCGACGAGACGACCTACCTGAATGCCTTCCTCGATGCCCGCGTGGCCGCGATGAAGACCGAGGAGGCGCACTCCGACACCAGCCGCGTCGACACCGCCCAGCGCGTGTGGCTGCGCGACGGCAACTTCGGCCTGAACACGCCGCTGAACTGGAAGGTCTACGGCGACAGCTACAGCATCAAGAAGTAGCCGCCGAGAGTCCGAGCGGCGCTGTCGCCTGTTCGCGGCGTGTCAACATCGTGCCTCGATGCGCCTGCTCTTCCGCCACTGGCACCGCAAGGCCGCGTTCGCGGCCGGCCTGGCGTTGCTGCTCGGTTTCCAACTTGGCTGCGCGACGCTCGACGAGCGCCAGCGTGCCTGGATCTTCCAGCCCGGCGACCGCGTCTGGTATGGCGGTGCCGCAGCCGCCGAGGGCCTGGACGACGCCTGGATCGGCTACGAATCCAGGGCCGCCGAATCGCGCGGCCAGCAGGTGCGCCTGCACGGCCTGTGGCTGCCCCAGGACGACCCGGCGGCACCGGTGCTGCTCTACCTGCATGGCGCCCGCTTCGACGTGCGAACCAGCGCGTCGCGCATGCGGCGCATGCATGACCTGGGCTTCGCCGTGCTGGCGATCGACTACCGCGGCTTCGGCCGCAGCACCGCCACGCTGCCGTCGCAGGACCTGGCCACCGAGGATGCGCATGCGGCGTGGGATTGGCTCGCGAAGCAGTGCCCGCAGTCACGCCGCTTCATCTTCGGCCATTCGCTGGGCGGCGCGATCGCGGTGCAGCTGGCCGCCGAGGTGCCCGACGAAGCCGGCCTGATCGTCGAAGGCAGCTTCACGTCGATCCCCGACGTGGTCTCGACATTCCGCTGGGGCTGGCTGCCGGTCGGGCCGCTGATCACGCAGCGCTTCGACGCCGCCTCGCGCATCGCCGACATCGGCTCGCCGCTGCTGGTGGTGCACGGCAGCAACGACACGCTGATCCAGCCGGCGCTCGGCCGGGCGTTGTTCGAGCGCGCCCGCGAGCCCAAGCGCTTCCTGCTGGTCGAAGGCGGCTCGCACCACAGCACCAACGACCTGGGGCAACCGCAGTACCGCGAGGCGGTGGCCGAGCTGTTCGGCGTCGGCCGCGCGCCGCAGCCCTGAGGCCTTACTTCGCCACCAGCACCTGCGACGCCGCATTCACCACCGCCGCGATGCGGCCGATGTCGCGCAGCTGCTGCGTCGTCAGGCCTTCCTTCTTCAGCAGCGCGTAGTGCGAGCTGATGCAGAAGTGGCATTTGCCGACGATCGACGCGGCCAGCGCGTAAGCCTCGAACTTCTTCTTGTCGACGCCGCCGCTGGTGGCGTAGGCGTTCATGCGCAGCTCGGCCCGCACCGTCTTCAGCTCTTCGTCGTTGGCCATCTCGACGAACGGGTACCAGGCGTTGTTCATGCCCATCAGCGCCGCCGCGGTGAGGGCCGCGTTCGCTTCCGCTGCCGGCATGTTGGCCTGGAAGACGTCGATCAGCGGCTTGCTCTTCGCCGCGAAGGCGGCGGCCAGCGCGACGCCCAGCGCGTCTTCGGGCGCCAGGCTCGAGCGCGCGATCACGCCGTCGATGTTCAGGCGAATGTCCTTCGCCCAGTCCGGGATCTGTTCCTTGATGCTGTTCAGAAAGTCCATCTCTTCATCCTCGATTCGGGTCGTGCGGAAACAAAAATGCCCGGCGGACCGGGCATTTCAGGAGGGAGCCTCGAAAGGCCCCCGGCCGGGTCTTGCGGTCGGTCGATTACAGCGTCGCGCCGCCGACACCGCGGTTGCACGGGCACAGCTCGTCGGTCTGCAGGCCGTCCAGCAGGCGCAGCACTTCTTCCGGGTTGCGGCCGACGTTCAGGTTGTTCACGCTGACGTGCTGGATGGTGTTGTCCGGGTCGACGATGAAGGTCGCGCGCAGTGCCACGCCTTCGGCCTTGTCGCGCACGCCCAGCTGGTCGACCAGCGAGCCGGTCACGTCGCCGAAGCTGTAGTGGCCCAGCTTGCTCAGGTCCTTGTGCTCACGGCGCCAGCCCAGCTTGCTGAACTCGTTGTCGGTCGAACCGCCCAGCAGCACCGCATCGCGCTCGGCGAACTGCGCCGACAGCTTGTCGAAGCCGACGATCTCGGTCGGGCACACGAAGGTGAAGTCCTTCGGGTAGAAATAGATGATCTTCCACTTGCCCGGGAAGCTCTTCTCGGTGATGGTCTCGAACGCCGAGACGCCGTTCTCTTCGTGGTGGTTGAAGCCGGGCTTGGCAGCCACGACGCTGAACGCTTCGACCTTGTCGCCAACGGTTTTCATGGGATCTCTCCTTGAGTTGCGGATGATTGAAGCTATCGAAGCTTCGCGAATGATGCATTCTATGCATGAACTGGCGTCGATGCGAACCGTTCGCGTTTGAGGCTTCCTAAACCTGCGATAGCCAAAAACAAAATGCCGGCACGTGGCCGGCACCGCTCCTGTCACGAGGGCCTGTTATCGCAAGTCGCCCGCCAGCGAGGCGAGGGTCTCCGGATTGATCGCGACGTGCGCCGGGTAGTGCGTGTGGTCGCACCCCAGCTTGCATGCCGCGCCGGCCCGCAGCGCCTCGCGCGCGGCGGTCGGAAACTCGAAGCGCAGGAAATGCACCGCCGAGGTCTTCTCGTCGGTCTCGCGGTCCAGGTCTTCGTCGGCGATCGCGTACACCCGCGCATGGCCCTCGACCTCGACGAACATGCGGTCCTCGATGCCGATCAGCCGCGCCAGCTCGCGCTTGCGCTCGTGCACGTCGGGGTACTCGATCAGCATCGTCGCCTTCCAGTTGCTGCCGTCGGGCACCAGCGGCGCGTAGGCCTCGATCTCGCCCAGGATGCCTGCCTCGTCGAAGATCTTCTCGATGTGCAGCATCTCCTGGATCTGGCGGCGGATCGTCTGCTCGTCCTCGAACTGCACCGTGATGTGCTCGCCCAGCGACACCGAGCGCAGCTTGCGGTGCGCGATGAACCCGGGCCGCTCGGTCTTGCGGATCTTCGCGTAGGCCTCCAGCGTCAGCAGGCTGTCTTTCGTGATGCTCATGGAATCCCTTTCACAGGCCGTAGGCGATGCGCACCAGGCTCAGCGGGTGCTGCAGTTTCGCCGCCGGCGCGCCCTGCTGCGCCATGCCCTGCGCAATGTGGTGGCCGGCCAGCGCGCAGTCGGAGCTGATGTAGTCGGGCTCGTTGTTCGCCATCGCCTTGAACACCGGCCTGCCGATCTTCATCGCCACCGGGTGGTAGGCCGTCTTCACGCCATACGTGCCGGCGTGCCCCGAGCAGCGCTCCACCGTGTTGACCTGCACCGTCACCGCCTGGCCGATCAGCTTCAGCATCTCCTCGGTCTTCTTGCCGATCTTCTGCACCCGGCCGTGGCAGGGAATGTGGTAGCTCACCTTGCCCAGCGGCTGCTTGAAGTCGGTCTTCAGCAGCCCGTCCTTGTGGCGCGCCATCAGGTACTCGAACGGGTCGAACATCGCCTGCTGCACCAGCCGCGTGTCGGCGTCGTCCGGGAACATCAGCGGCAGCTCCTGCTTGAACATCAGCGTGCAGCTGGGGATGGCGCTCAGGATCGCGAAGCCGTCCTTCGCGTAGCGGGCCAGCACCGGGATGTTGGCTTCCTTGTGCTTCGCGACGGCGTCCAGGTCGCCCAGCTCCAGCTTGGGCATGCCGCAGCACGACTCCTTGTCGACCAGCGTGTACGGGATGTCGTTGTGCTCCAGCACCTTCAGCAGGTCGTGGCCGATGCCGGGCTCGTTGTAGTTGACGTAGCAGGTCGCGAAGATCGCCACCTTGCCGGGCGTGCGCTCGCCGCGGGTGACCACCGTCGCGGCGCCGTCCTTGCTGGCGCTCCAGCGGAAGCGGCGCGTCGCCAGCTCGGGCAGCCAGGCGTCGGGGTGCACGTGCAGCGTCTTGTCGAGCAGCTTGCGCATCGGCTTCGTCTTGTTCAATGCGTTGGCCACCTGCACCACCACCGGGATGCCGGCGAACTGGCCGTGCACGTCGGTCGACGCGAGGAACTGCTCGCCGCCGCCGACCTCGCCCTTCTTGAACTTGATCGCCTTGGCCCGCAGCATGGTGTGGGGGAAGTCCAGGTTCCACGGGTGCGGCGGAACGTACGGACACTTCGTCATGTAGCAGAGGTCGCACAGGTAGCACTGGTCGACCACGTTCCAGTAGTCGGCCTTGGCCACGCCGTCGACCTCCTGGGTACTGCTTTCGTCGACCAGGTCGAACAGCGTCGGGAAGGATTGGCACAGGCTGACGCAGCGCCGGCAGCCATGGCAGATGTCGAAGATGCGCTCCATCTCGTGGAGGCACTTGTCTTCGTCGTAGAACTCGGGATTCTTCCAGTCGATCGGGTGGCGTGTGGGCGCTTCGAGGTTGCCTTCTCGCGTCATGGACGACTCCTGATTCTTCGGGCGTCAGGCCGAGCCGCGGCAGCACGGCCGCGGCTTGGAAACGAAGGCCGGATTCAGTCCACCAATGCGTCCAGCGCCTTCTGGTAGCGATTGGCATGCGAGCGCTCGGCCTTGGCCAGCGTCTCGAACCAGTCGGCGATCTCGTCGAAGCCGTCGGTGCGCGCCTGGCGTGCCATGCCCGGGTACATGTCGGTGTACTCGTGCGTCTCGCCGGCCACGGCGGCCGTCAGGTTCTGGCGGCTCGAGCCGATCGGCAGCCCGGTGGCCGGGTCGCCCACCGCTTCCAGGAACTCCAGGTGCCCGTGGGCATGGCCCGTCTCGCCTTCGGCGGTCGAGCGGAACAGCGCCGCGATGTCGTTCTGGCCTTCGATGTCGGCCTTGTTGGCGAAGTAGAGGTACCGGCGGTTGGCCTGGGATTCGCCCGCAAAGGCGTCCTTCAGGTTCTGCTCGGTCTTCGATCCTTTCAATCCCATGGCGCTCTCCTGGCTAGTGAATGAAGTGGATGCGTTCTCCTGCGTTCAGGAGGACCCGCGAACCGTATCGCAGCGTCCGGCCGGCTGCCAATACAAAGCTTCAATGTGGCGCATAGCAGTCGGCTATGTTCTTCGCGGGTAAACGAGCAGGGTCGTCGGTGACAACCCTCAGGCCAGCCCGAGGAGCCGCCGCGCCAGCAGGTTGAGCCGGCCCTGCGGCGAGGCCAGGTCGTGCAGCACGGTGAAATGGTTCGCGTCGGCGATGCGCTCGCACACCGGCACCGTGCGGCGGCCCCAGGCCTTGCGGATGGCGTCGTTCTGCAGCAGGAACTCCTCGCTCTCGTCGGCACCGACCGCGGCGCACAGCAGCCCGTTGGGGGCCGGCAGGTTGACCGGGCTCAGCCGGGCGGCCAGCTCGGGCGTCAGCCGCAGGTCGGCCTGCAGGAGGGGCGTGCGGCCCACCGGCTCCAGGTCGAACACGCCCGAGATCGCGAGCGCCGAGCGCACCAGGTTCGGCGGCAGGTCGACGCCCACCTGGGCCCACTCGCAGTTCAGCAGCATCGCCGCCAGGTGCCCGCCCGCCGAATGCCCGACGACCACGATGTGCTTCGGGTCGCCGCCGTACAGCGCCGCGTTGCGCCAGACCCAGGCCAGCGCCTTCACCATCTGCAGCGCGATGGTGTCGATGCCCACCGGTGCCTCGGGCGTGCCGGGGCACAGCGCGTAGTTCGGCAGCACCACCATCGCGCCAGCATGCACGAAGGTCGGCGCGACGAAGGAATGCTGCGACTTGTCCAGCGATCGCCACCAGCCACCGTGGATGAACACCAGCACCGGCGCGCCGGCGCGCGGCGACGGAAAGACGTCCAGTGTTTCCGGCGGGCCGCTGCCGTACGGGATGTCGATGCGCCGCGACAGCCCGTCGCGCGACAGCGCCGATGCGCGCCCCCAGCGGTCGAAGATCTCGGGGTGGTCGGGATGGCGGGCCCGGTTGTCGTATTGCTGGTCGAGCCGGTCGGGGTCGAATCGGGCCATGGGGGGGCGCCGGCAGGCAACGCCGGCGTGAAGCTGAAACCTGGCGTTTCTAACCCGAGCCGCCGCGCAGGGCAAGGCCGGCCCGGCTTCACGCAGAATGCCGGCAACGCTACGAGGCACGCATGCAGGCACCCTTTCACCCCCCGGCAAGACACCGACGCGGCTTCACGCTGATCGAGCTGATGGTCGTCGTGGCCGTCGTCGCCATCCTCGCGGCCATCGCCATCCCCAGCATGCAGGGGCGCCTGGTGCGCGGCCAGCTGGTCGAAGCGGTCAAGCTGGCCGAGATCGCCAAGGCCCCGGTGGCGGCCTCGTGGACCACCACCAAGACGCTGCCGCTCGACAACGCCGCCGCCGGGCTGCCGGCCAGCGACAAGATCGTCAGCACGCTGGTGCGCTCGGTGGCCATCGAGTCGGGCGCGATCCAGATCACCTTCGGCAACCAGGCCAACGGCGCGATCCAGGGCAAGACGCTGACGCTGCGCCCTGCGGTGGTCGAGGATGCGCAGGTGGTGCCGGTGTCCTGGGTCTGCGGCCACGCGCCGGTGCCGGACAAGATGACGGTGAAGGGCCTGGACAAGACCGACGTGCCGAAGAACTTCCTGCCGGTGAACTGCCGCTGAGGATGGCAACCCCCGAGAGGGGCGCCGCCTGGCACGAAGATCGCTTTGAGAGCCTCACCTGGCCGGAAACCCCGCGCCAGGCGGTCGTTCCGGCGGATTTCGGGGCGATCCGGACACACCGGAGTTCACATGACTGACAAACAACGTCACCAACGCCTGCAACCCGCGCCCCACGGCTTCCTGCCGAACTGGGTGCTGGTGGTTCTCGCGACCGGCGCGATGGCCCTGGTGGGCTTCGCCCACTCGTTCATCTGAGCTGAGGCTCAGCTCCCGAAATCCTGGTTCAGCCCCAGCGTGGCGCCGGTGTAGCCGGCGGCCTCGGCCGGGTGATGGCGCGACAGGCTCAGGTCCAGGCTGAGCCGGGGCGACAGGTTCCAGCGCCCGCCCACGCGCGACACCCGCTCGCCGGCGATCCGGCTGTGCTCCAGCAGCACGCTGGCAGCGTCGCTGGCGGCCCATTCGCCTGCCGTGCCCCAGCGCCGCGCGGTGCCCGCCTCGCGCATCCGGTCCCAGCCCGCGTTCAGGTGCACCTGCAGCGCCGTCGCCGGCCGCCACGTGAGCGGCGCATACAGCGTCTGCGAGGCCGGCCCGCCCTGCCGGCGATCCCACCCGGCGCCCCACACGAGGCCCAGGCTCAGGCGCTGGGCCGCCGGGTCGGCCACCCATTTCAGCTGCGGGCCCAGGCTGCGCTGCACGCCGCTGTCGTCGCGCGCGCGGTCGGCGTTCAGGCCCACCTCGACCGGGCCGGCGCGACAGGCCGGGCCCAGGTGCAGCAACTGCCCGTCGATGTGCGGCGCGCGGGCGACCCAGGCCTCGACCTGGCAGTGGCCGGGGTCGGCAATGGTCGCGTCGTCGACGTCGAAGTGCCCACCGGCCGCATGCGCCGGCAGCGCGGCCAACGACAACGCGAACGGCAGCACGAGGCAGGCTGGGAACGGCGGGTGCATCGGCGCCAGTATCTGCGCCGTCGGTGTCAGACGCGTGGCGCTCGGCGATAGACTGCGAGACCGAATCCATCCCACCCCATGTACGCGCCATTCTTCGGGCTCAAGCAAGAGCCCTTCTCGATCGCCCCGGATCCGCGCTACCTGTTCATGAGCGAACGGCACCGCGAGGCGCTCGCGCACCTGTTGTACGGCGTGCGCGGCGGCGGCGGCTTCGTGCTGCTGACCGGCGAGATCGGCGCGGGCAAGACCACGGTGTGCCGCTGCTTCCTCGAGCAGATCCCGAAGCGCTGCAACGTCGCCTACATCTTCAACCCCAAGCTCACGGTGTTCGAGCTGCTGAAGACGGTGTGCGAGGAGTTCCGCATCCCCTACGAGCACCAGGGTCCGGGCGCGCCGACCGTCAAGGATTACCTCGATCCGCTGAACGACTTCCTGCTGCGCACCCACGCGGTCGGGCTGAACAACGTGCTGATCATCGACGAGGCGCAGAACCTGTCGCCCGACGTGCTGGAACAGCTGCGCCTGCTGACCAACCTCGAGACCAACGAGCGCAAGCTGCTGCAGATCATCCTGATCGGCCAGCCCGAGCTGCGCGACATGCTGGCCCAGCCGCAGCTCGAGCAGCTGGCGCAGCGCGTGATCGCGCGCTACCACCTGAAGGCGTTGAGCGAGAAGGAAACCTCGCAGTACATCCGCCACCGCATGGCCGTGGCCGGCATGCGCACCGCGCTGCCCTTCGACCGCTCGGCACGGCACCGCGTGTTCCAGCTGTCGCGCGGCGTGCCGCGGCGCATCAACCTGCTGTGCGACCGCGCGCTGCTGGGGGCCTATGGCCAGGGGCAGCCGCGCATCGACGCGGCGATCGTCGACAAGGCGGCGGCCGAAGTCTTCGGCTCGGCGCACGGCGACGACGCGACCCTGCCGCCGATGCCGCGCTGGCAGCAGGCCACGCGCTGGGGCGTGGGCGCGGCCGGTGTCGCGGCGCTGCTGGGCATGGTGGCGTGGGCGGTCGACGGCCGGATCGGGCGGCCGGCGGCGCCGTTCCGCGACACCGATTCGGCGTCGATGGGCGCCAGCGCCGCGGGCCCGGCCAGTGCGCCGAAAGCCTTGGCCGCCGCCTCGGTGCCGCAGCTTGCCCCGCCCGCGGCAAGCGCCGTGGCGCTGGACCTGCGCGACGGCTTCAAGACCGCGTGGCGCGCCGAGAAGGACGCCTGGCGCGAGCTGGCCCCGGCGTGGAAGCTCGCCGCCGACCTGCCCGACCCGTGCGCGGCCGCGCAGCGCGAGAACCTGCAGTGCTTTCGCACGGTGGCCACGCTGGCGCTGATCCGCCAGCTCAACCGCCCCGGCATCCTGCAGCTGCGCGACGAGGACGGCCAGCCGAACTTCGTGCTGCTGACCGGCCTCACGCCGCAGGCAGCCACGTTGCGTGCCGGCGGCATCACGCAGACGGTGTCGCTGCGCTCGCTGGCCAAGGTATGGCGCGGCGATTTCGCGACCTTCTGGCGCGCACCCGAGGGCTACCAGTCGGCGCTGAACGAGGGCCACAGCGGGCCGGCGGTCGATGCGCTCGCGAGCCAGGTCGCGCGGGCCGAGGGCGCGTCGGCGCCGGCCGCGGCCCAGCCGTTCAACGCGGCGCTGAAGGCCCGCGTCGCGAGCTTCCAGGTCGCCTGGGGCCTGAACGCCGACGGCGTCGCCGGGCCCACCACCTTCATGCAGCTCAACCGCGCCACCGGCGTGGACGAGCCGCGCCTGCAGGCCGATGCCGGCCTGGTCCACTGAAAGGCATTGCGATGTCCTACATCCTCGATGCCTTGCGGCGCGCCGATTCCGAACGCGAACGCGGCCGCGTGCCCGGGCTGCATGCGCAGCCGGGGAGCGGCGTCTCCGACGACGATGATGCGGCCGACGGCGGCGGCATGCGCTGGGGCTTCGTCGCCGCGGTGCTGGGCCTGGCGCTGATCGTGATGCTGGCGTGGCTGGCGTTCGGGCGCGAGAAGCCGATCGAGGTGGCGATGGTGCCGCCGCCCGCTGCGCCGGCGATGCCGGTCGCCGCGCCGGTTGTGGCTGCGCCGCCCGTGGCGCCGCCGCCTGCCGCGGCACCCGACCCGGTACCGGCGCCGGCCCCCGCCCCGCGCGCCGAGGCGCCGGCCGAGGCCCCGCCCGCCCGGCCGCAGCGCAAGACGCCGCCGGTCAAGCGCGAGGCGGCACGCGCCAGCGCACCGGTTGCCACCGAAGACGATTCGCGCGTCTTCACCGTCAGCGAGTTGCCGGACGACGTGCGGCGCGCGCTGCCGGCACTGGCCATCAGCGGCGCCACCTATTCCGAGAGCCGCGCCAACCGCATGCTGATCGTCAACGGCCAGCTGTTCCACGAGGGCGACGTCGTCGCGCCCAACCTGCACCTGGAGCAGATCCGGCTCAAGTCGGCGGTGCTGCGCTTCAAGAACTACCGCTATACGGTGGGGTACTGATTCGGGCGTAGGCTTGGCGCCTTCCCCTGCCCCAGGAGACACGGCATGAGCGACAAATCGATCCTCGACCACATCACGGCCCTCGTCGACGAGGAGCAGCAGTTGCGCGACGGCGCGGCGGCGCCGGGCCAGAACGCCGAGCGCATCCGCCACATCGAGCACCAGCTCGACCAGTGCTGGGACCTGCTGCGGCAGCGGCGTGCCAAGCGCGAGTTCGGCGAGGATCCGTCGACCGCCCATGTCCGCGACGAGAAGACGGTCGAAGGCTACGAGGGCTGACCGCAGTGTCGTGACGCGTCCCCGGATTGGCATCCGGGCTACCCAGTGTTCGTAGCCCGGATGCCAATCCGGGATCTCCGCACAAAGCCGCTGGTTCGGCAAAGGCGGGCGCGGGCCCACCACTTCACACAGGCTTCATCGCCAGTTCGACGACGCCAAAGACAGTGCCCGGGTGTCCAACCCCTCGCGCCTGTCCATGTCCCACCTCATCGTCCACGGCGGCCGGCCGCTCGCCGGCCGCCTCGTCCCGTCGGCCAACAAGAACGCGGTGCTGCCCATCCTGTGCGCCACGCTGCTGACGCGCCAGCCGGTGCGCCTGCGCCGCGTGCCCGACATCACCGACGTGCGCAAGATCCTCGAGGTCTTCCGCTCGTTGGGCAGCCAGGTCGAGGTCGACTTCAAGACCGGCCTGCTCGACATCCACCACCGCCACACCCGCTTCGACGCCGCCGGGCACCGCCTGCCGCAGGCGATGCGCTCGTCCATCATGCTGGTGCCGCCGCTGCTCGCGCGCTTCGGCAGCGCCCGCATCGAGAGCGACGTGCAAGGCTGCACGCTGGGCGTGCGCGAGATCGACCCGCACGTCGAGGTGCTGCTGCGCTTCGGTGCCGAAGTCGAGCGCACCGCCGACGCGCTGGTCGTGCGCTGCGACGGCCCGCTGCGCGCATCCGACCACTGGCTCGACTACGCCTCGGTCACCACGACCGAGAACTTCGTGCTGTGCGCCGCGCTCGCCAGCGGCCGCGCCACGCTGATGAACGCCGCCTCCGAGCCGCACGTGCAGGAGTTCTGCGAGTTCATGCGCCTGCTGGGCGCACACATCGACGGCGCCGGCACCTCGCGCCTGACGATCACCGGCGTCGACAGCCTGGGCGGCGCCGACTACACCTTCGCCGAAGACTTTCACGAGATCGTCACCTTCCTCGCGCTCGGCGCGATCACCGGCGGCGACGTGCGCGTGCGCAACTCGGCACCGCACCAGTTCCCGCTGATCGACCGCTGCTTCGCCAAGCTGGGCGTGCAGGTCCACCACGAGGACGGCTGGTCGCGCGCCGTCGTCGACGGGCCGCTGCGCGTGGCCGAACCGTTCACGCAGAACCTGCTGCCCAAGATCGAGGCCGCCCCGTGGCCCTACCTGCCGGTGGACCTGCTGCCGATCTTCATCGCGCTCGGCACGCGCGCCCAGGGCAGCGTGATGTTCTGGAACAAGGTCTACGACGGCGCGCTCGGCTGGACCTCGGAACTGTCCAAGTTCGGCGCCCACGCCTTCCAGTCCGACCCGCACCGCATCGTCACCTTCGGCGGCAAGCCGCTGTCGCCGGCCACGGTCGAGAGCCCGTACATCATCCGCGTCGCGATCGCGCTGCTGATGCTGGCCGCCGCCATCCCCGGCCGCTCGGTGATTCGCAACGCCGCGCCGATCCGCCGCGCCCACCCGCAGTTCGTCGAGAACCTCTGCGCGCTCGGCGCGACCATCGAATGGGAGGACGGCGAATGAACCTGCACGCGGCGGGCCTGCACTTGACAAGGGATGCCGCAACGCAAAAACTCAACTTCATGGTTAAGTTTCCGGCACCCTCGCTCGACCTCGTGTTCGCCGCGCTGGCCGACGGCACACGGCGCCAGGTGCTGGAGCGCCTGGGCGACGACAGCCTGGGCCTGAGCATCACCGAACTGGCCCAGCCGCATGCGATGTCGCTGACCGGTTTCATGAAGCACCTGGCGGTGCTGGAGGCGGCCGGGCTGATCACCCGCTCGAAGGAAGGACGCGTCGTGCGCGTGGTCTTGTCCGCCGAGCCGATGCAGGCCGCGGCCGACTGGATGGCGCGCTACGAAGCCTTCTGGTCGAAGCGCCTGGACGCGCTCGGCCGCTACCTGTACCACGAGGAGGAAGTGCACCCATGGCCCGCACCGACGAACGCCCCTCGCTCCGGCTCAGCCGCCGCTACGAAGCCGCCCCGGAAAAAGTCTGGCGCGCCTGGACCGACCCGCAAGCGCTGAAGCGCTGGTTCGGGCCGGACGAGGACGGCATCGTGCTGCTGGCCGAAATCGACCTGCGCGTCGGCGGGCGCTACCACCTGCGCTTTCGCGCGCGCCCGGAAGGCAGCGAGGTGCACGACGTGAGCGGCGTGTACCGCGAGGTCGAGCCGCACCGGCGGCTGGTCTTCACCTGGGCCTGGAAGAGCACGCCCGAGCGCGAATCGCTGGTGACGCTGCAGTTCGAAGCGGCCGGCGACGGCACCGAGATGCTGTTCCTGCAAGAGCAGTTCTTCGACCCGGCGGCGCGCGATGGGCACCAGCGCGGCTGGACCGGCGCGCTGGCGAAGCTCGATCGGCTGCTGGCCGCCTGAAGTTCAGCTCAGCGCGGCTCGGCCTGGAACGACAGGTCGGTGCGCCACTTGCTCATGTCGGGTTCGGTGTCCGGCCCGTCGATGTAGAACTCGAAGCGCGCATCCCACACCTCGGCCTGCCCGCGCGGCTGCTTGCGCCACGCGATGCCGTGCTGCTGCCCCCAGGCCAGCAGGTACGCGGTGGCCGGCATCAGCTCGTCGGGATGGCCGGTGTGGCGCATCGTCACGTAAGTGCCGGCGGGGATCACGCCGGCGAGCACCCGGCCGTCGCCGGCCGCGGTCTCCTTCACCGCTGCGCCGACGTCGATCTCCATCAACCCGGCCATGTCGATCACGTTGTAGCGGAAGAACACCGGCCCGGCCTGCTGCAGCCGGTGCGACGCCAGCCAGCCCAGCACCTGCGGCACCAGCGGCGGCAACGTCGACCCGATCTCGCCCATCCGCACCTCGCTGCGGATGAACATGCAGGGCTGCTCGGTGCGCTTCTCAAGGCGCGGGGTCGTCAGGATCGTCATGCGGGTCTCCTGTCAGGGCGGTTTCTCAACCAGAAGGTTCAGTATTGGAGCCGGACCGGCACCTGTCAACCCGTCTTCGCTCAATCCCCATCGGCGTCAGTGAATTCGATCGTCACCTTCCAGGCCGACGCGATCGGCGGGTCGATCACCGCGCGCAACGCCACCAGCGCCTTCACCGGCACCGCGACACGCGCCGGCGTCCAGGTCGATGCGTTGGCGGGCAAGGCGGCGACCGACTGCCGCACCGCCGCCACCGCGCGCCGCAGCGCCTCGCCATGCGAGGCCGGCAGCCCTTGCCGCGCCAGCACGTCGTCCAGCCCCCAGCGCGGGCCGGCCTGCGTCCAGGCCAGCCCCGGCGTCTGCCCGAGCAGCAGCTGCGCGACGCCATCCACGTGCGCCAGCAAGAACTCGCGCGTGTGCCCGGTGCGCATGCTGTCGAAGTTCTCCAGCGCATCGCGCTGCCCCGGCACCTGCAGCGCCTGCGCACGCGCCGCCTTCTCGAGCTTCTTGCCGCGCAGCAGTTCGATGCTGCCGACCAGCAGGTTCAGGATCAGCTTCTTCGCCGCCGGCACGTCGGGCGGCGTGGCCGAGCGCCACTTGTCCGCCTCGGCCCGCCAGCCCTGCAGCAATACGTTGACCTCGTTCATCAGCAAGGTGGCGATGCGCAACGCGTAGCGGCACAGCGCCGGGCCGCGCGTGACCGGCGCGGTGGGCTCCGGCCCGGCGGCGAACAGCAGCCATTCGAGCGCCGGCAGGCCCTTCGCCGCCGTGCCCCAGCGGTCCATCGCGTCGATCGCCGGCTGGCCGCTCATCGGCGCATTCGCCGTCACCGTCGCCGCCTGCTGGATCACCTTCGGCCGGGTCGGCCAGAAATCGATCTCCTTCGAGCTGCGCCGGGCCAGCGTCGGCCCCATTTGCAGCGCCTCCAGGCGCCGCCAGCTGCGCATCGCGGCCAGCCAGTGCGCCTGGCAGTCCTTCAGCCGGGCCGCGTCGACATTGCCGCCGGCAGTCATCGCCGCGTCCAGCACCGCCACCAGCGCGGTGGCGCTGCGGTCCAGCGCCTCGTAGGCCGGCACCGCCCAGTCGTCGTGCAGCATCTGCATCCAGGCGACGAAGGGGTCCGCGGCCGGCGCGGCGGCACGCACCGGCCGCAGCGTCCAGGCCGCCACCGCCATCACCCCCGCCAGCCGCAGCAACGCGCCCCGTCGCGCGGGTTCGCGGCGGAGGGCGGGCCTGGGCCTGGCGGCTTGGAGGGGCATCGGCCGATTATGGACAAAGTCACACTTCGCGCCACCCTGCCGCACCCTCGGAACCACCCCCTGCACGGGGGTCGCCCCCTCGCTCGGGTGGTGTTCTCCGGGGGACCCCTATGGTGCAATGCCTCGCCCTGGTCGCAGGTGTTGTGCCCCGACGACCCCACCCCGACCGACCCAGCATGGCCCTCATCGATTCACCGTCCGTTCCCGCTGCCGCACCGGCCCGTGCCGGCGAGCCCGCGCGCAACGTGACGGTCGACGGCCTGCGCGGCGTCGCCGCGATGCTGGTGGTGCTGTACCACCTGTGCATCAACACCGAGACGCTGCTGCGCCCCTTCACGCCCGATTGGCTGCACGCGCTGCTCGGCAGCTTCGGCGCCACCGGCGTCAACGTGTTCTTCGTGCTCAGCGGCTTCGTGATCTCGATGAGCCTGCGCAACGCGCCGCTGTCCGGCCGCTACGTGGCGATGTTCGCGCTGCGCCGCTCGGTGCGGCTGGACCCGCCCTACTGGGTCACCATCGTGCTGTGCATCGCACTGGCCAAGCTGTCGGCGCTGCTGTTCACCGAGCTCGCCGGCCGCGGCCAGTTTCCGGCCGCGCAGGTCGTCGCCCACCTGTTCTACCTGCAGAACATCCTCGGCTACGGCGACATCTCGGCGGTGTTCTGGACGCTGTGCATCGAGCTGCAGTTCTACCTGGTGCTGGTGCTGGTGCTGACCGCCGCCTACGACCCGGCCCGGCCGCGCACCCGCCCCATCCTCGCCATCGCCGCGCTGACCGCGCTGTCGCTGGTGCTCGCGGTCGGCCAGATCAAGCTGCCGGTCGACGGCCTGTTCGTGCGCTACTGGCACATGTTCGGCCTGGGCGTGCTGACCTGCTGGTGCGTGTTCGGCGACCTGGCCTGGCGCTGGTGGTGGGCGCTGGTCGCGGTCGAACTCTTCGTCGTCTGCGGCGCCGCGCCGTCGCTGCCGCACTTCGCGCCCATCCTCGCCGCCGTCGTGCTGGTGCTGTCGCGCCGCTGGGTGGCCGCCCGCGACTGGCTCGGCGGCACGGTGCACCAGTTCCTCGGCAAGCTGTCGTACAGCCTGTACCTGATGCACCCGATCGTCGGCTGGAGCACGATCTCGGTGCTCAAGAAGCTGTTCGGCGACCGCCCCTCGCTGCCGCTCGGCCTGCTCTACGTGGCCGCCGGTATCGCGGCAAGCGTCGCCGCCGCGTGGGTCCTCTACCGCCTCGTCGAGCTGCCGGCCATCCGCTGGAGCAAGAAGGTGCCGATGCCGCACGCCGCGGCACCCCTCGCCCCGCCGGCCGTCCCGGCCTGACCGCCCCGCTCCCATGTCCTCCACCTCCAAGGAAGTCGGCCGCTTCTTCAAGCACTCGGGCATCTATGCCATCGGGAATGCGCTGAACCGCGTCGGCGCCTTCCTGCTGCTGCCGATCTACACCCGGCTGCTGTCGCCCGCCGAGTACGGCACGCTCGAGACGCTGTACCTGCTGTCGACGGTGGTGTCGGGCGTGCTCGGCGTCGGCATCGCGCATGCGACGCTGCGCTTCTACTTCGACTACAAGGAGCCGGCCGACCGCCGCGCGGTGATCAGCACCAACCTGATGGCGTCGCTCGTGATCTCGGTCGCCGGCGTGCTCGGTGTCGCGCTGTTCGCCGACCCGCTGGCGGCCTGGCTGTTCAAGGGCCAGCGGCTGGGCGGCGCGATCCACTGGATGCTCGCGACCATCGTGTTCGAGCTCGCGTCGCAGGTCAGCCTGGCCTACGTGCGCGCGGTCGAGCGCTCGATGCTCTTCATCGTCGTGTCGTTCGTGAAGCTGGTGGTGCAGGTGATCGCCAACTCGGTCGCGCTGATGCACTTCAACGCCGGCGTCGAGGGCGTGATGGCCGGCAACTTCCTGACCGTCGCGCTCGGCTTCGCCGTGCTGTCGTGGGTGACGCTGCGCGAATGCGGGTTGCGCTTCGAATGGGCCAAGCTGATGCCGGTGCTGCGCTACAGCGTGCCGCTGCTGTGGACGACGCTGGTGGGCATCATCGGCGGGACGGCCGACCGCTTCCTGCTGCAATCGCTGGTCTCGCTCGAAGCGCTCGGCATCTATGCGCTGGCGCTGAAGCTCTCCAAGCTGGTGTCCGACCTGGTCGGCGAGCCGATCAACCGGGCCTACGGCGCATTCCGCTTCACCATCATGGAGCGCGACGACGCCGGCCTGATCCAGGCCCACCTGGTGCGCTACCTGGCGGTGGTGCTGTCGGCGATCGGCCTGGCCATCGTGCTGTTCGCCGGCGATGCGCTGCGCCTGATCGCCGCGCCCGCCTACTGGAGCGCGGCGCGCTACCTGCCGTGGCTGGTGCTCGCGGCGGTGCTGCAGGTGCTGGTCTACCCGCTGCAGACCGGCATCTACTACCAGAAGAAGTCGGACCAGATCTTCTACATCGCTCTCGGCACCAGCTTTTCCGGGCTCGCGCTCGGCGTGCCGCTCATCTGGGCCTTCGACATCCTGGGCGCCTGCCTGACGGTGCTGGGCGTCGCCGTCGTCTCGGTGGTGCTTACCGACCGCATCAGCCAGCGCTACTTCCCGGTGCGCTACGAAGCGCGCAAGCTCGCGACCCTGCTCGCGATGGTGGTGGCGATCGGCATCGCCGGCCAGTTCGCCGACGCGCTGCCGCTGCTGTGGAGCCTGCCGCTGCGCTTCGTGCTGGGGGCCGCCTTCCTGGTCGGCATCGTCGCGACCCGCGTGATCGAGCCGGCCGAGCTGGCGCTGGCGCGCACCAGGCTGCTGCAGCGCTTCGGCCGGCCGGCAGGAGCGGCGGCATGAGCTTCGCGGTCCTTCCGATCTGGCTGTTCCTCGGCAGCCTGCTGGTCGCGCCGCAGCTGTGGTGGTCACCGCTGCTCGGGCTGCGCGTCGACTACATCGTCTACCCGATGTGGGTGATCGTGCTGGCCTCGCGCGGGCGGCTCGGCGAGGTGTTCCGCTTCCGCACGCAGGACCACTTCTTCCTGCTGATGTACGTGTGGATCTTCCTCAGCGTGATGGTCGCCGGGCTGACCGACATCGGCCAGTTCTACCTCGTCTACTACGCGAAGCTGTTCCTCGTCTACCGCCTCGTGTGCGCGACCATCAGCAACGTCACCGACCTGAAGCGCACCGGCTATGCACTGATCGCGCTCGCGCTGCTGATCGCCATCGAAGGCATCCAGCACATGAACAGCCCCGACGGCATCGGCTGGGCCGGGCAGAGCTACGCGTGGATCGACGGCTCGGCCTCGTCGATCGGGCTCAAGTCGCGCATCCGCTGGATCGGCATCTTCGACGGCCCCGGCGTGTTCTGCGTGATGTTCACCGCCGCCGCGCCGTTCGCCTTCCAGTACATGGTGAGCCCGTATGCCCTGTGGCTGCGCGTGGTGGCGGCCGTCGGGCTGACCTTCCCGCTGCTGCTGGCGGCGTTCTACACCGGCTCGCGCGGCGGCATCCTGGCCACCGCGGCGATGGTGGGCATGTTCATCGTCTCGCGCTTCAAGATCAGCCTGGGCAAGCTGATCATCGCCGCCGCCTGCGGCGGCATCGCGCTCGCCGCCGCGCCCTCGTACCTCACGCAGACCAAGGACTCGAACAACTCCGCCCAGGGCCGCGTCGAGATGTGGGCGATGGGCCTGCAGATGGTGCAGGACAGCCCGCTGTTCGGCGTCGGCAAGGGCAACTTCGCGGTCTACACCCGCAAGCTGGTGGCGCACAACTCGGCGCTGGAGGCGATGGGCGAGACCGGCTTCCCCGGCATGTTCCTGTGGATCGCCGTCATCTACATGGGCTTCAAGCACATCATCGTGCGCTTGCGCGAAGAGATCGATCCGACCGAGAAGCAGGCGCTGCTGGCGGTCATGATGAGCCTGTCGGGCTACCTCATCAGCTCGCTGTTCGTCTCGCTCGAGACCGAGATCATGTATTTCCTGTTGGGAATGACGGCCGCCATCGGCCGCTTCACCACACAACCCGTGGGATTCACCCGCAAGGACTTCATGTACATCGTGGCCTTCCAGGTCGCGTACTACATCTCCTTCAAGGTGTTCATCATGGGGTACTACTAGCAGTAACGGAGCGAGGGCACCATGGTTGGCAAGCAGGTTTTGCTGGCGAGATGGCTGGAGATGGCCGGGGTGACGCGCGCGCGCCTGCGCCACGGACCGCACGGGTTGACGATCCTCGCGTACCACCGCATCCAGGACCTGGTCGACGAATCGCGCTTCGCGGCCGACCCCGAGCTGGTCAGCGCGAGCGTGGCCGAGTTCCGGCGCCAGCTGGCCTTCCTGCGCGAGCACTGGAACCCGATCGGCCTGTCGAACGCGATGGACGTGCTCGAGCGCGGCCAGCCGCTGCCGCCGCGCAGCGTCGCCGTCACCTTCGACGACGGCCACCTCGACAACTACACGCACGCCTTCCCGCTGCTGCGCGAGATGGGCGTGCCGGCCACCATCTTCCTGTCGACGCAGTACATCGGCAGCCGCCAGCCGTTCTGGTTCGACCGCGTCTCGACGCTGCTGTTCTGCGCCCCCGCCGGCGCGCTGCGGCTGGCGCTGGCCGACCTCACGCTGCCGCTGGACGACGTGGCCTCGCGCCGCGCCGCCTCGAACCGGTTGCTGTCGGTCCTCAAGCGCATGGCCGACGAACGCCGCCACGAGGCGCTGCAGGAGCTCGAGGGCCTGCTGGCCGGCCATGCCGCCCCGGCCGAGTCGGCACCCACCTCGGCCTTGAACTGGGACCAGGTGCGCGAGATGGCCGGCCTGGGCGTCGAGTTCGGCTCGCACACCGTCACGCACCCGGTGCTGTCGATGCAGACCGAGGAGCGGGTGCGCTTCGAGCTGGCGCAATCGCGCGAGACCATCCGCCGCGAGATCGGCCGGGCGCCCGACCTGCTGGCCTACCCGGTCGGCAAGACCTACACCTTCAACGAGCGCGTGGTCGCGATCGCCAAGGAATGCGGCTACCGCGCCGCGCTCGCCTACATCGACGGCGTCAACGACCCCGCCAGCGCCGACCGCTTCGCGCTCAAGCGCATCGCGGTCGAACGCTACATCCCGCACCCCTTGTTCATGGCCCGCATGACCTTCCCAGGAATCTTCGTCTGATGACCGACCCCGTGCCCACGTCGGTGATCTCGCAACCGGCCGAACTGCACAACGCCCCGCCCTGGCAGGAGGGCTGGGAGATGCTGCTCGGGCCGCTGGGCGGCCGCGCGCTGGTCTGCCTGGACGACGGCGGCCCCGCCGTCACCGCGCTGGCGCAGCGCTGCGCGCGGCTGCGCGTGCTGGCGGCCGACGGCCGCGCCGCCGACGAGCTGTCGCACCGCGTGCGCGCGCAGGGCTGGCACCACGTCGAGGTGGTCGCGCTGCAGGACCTGGCGCACGCCGCGCCGCAGGTGTTCGACGGCCTCGTCGTCAGCGACCTGAGCGGCCGCGCGCTGGCCCGCGTGCGCGGTGGGCTGCCCGCGCTGCTGCAGCAGGCGCGCCCGCTGCTGCGCGAAGGCGCCTTCGTGCTGCTGGCCACGCCGAACCGCTTCGGGCTGAGCCGCGACCGCCTTGCCCGCGGCTTCCGCGGCGCGCGCGCCTGGCCGTGGTATTCGCTGTCGTCGCAGCTGCGCCGGCTGGGCGTGCGCACGCCGCGCGTGCACCCGCTGCTGCTCAACGAATACGCCGGCATGACCGAGGCCATCGCGCCCACCGGCTACCTCGCCACCAAGAACCAGGGGCTGACGCGCGAACGCATCAAGCAATGGCTGTGGGGCCCGCGCGCGGCGCGCTGGTTCGCGCCGGCGCTGGCGGCGGTCGGCTGGATCGGCGAGCCGCAGCCCGGGCTGATCGACGCGGTGGCACTGACGCTGCAATCCGGCGGCGCCGAGTTCCACTGGGTGCAGTACCTGGTGCTGCTGAGCGGCAAGGTGATCGCGACCTTCAGGCCCGACACCGAGCGCGAGACGCCGCGCGTCGTCGTCATCACCCGCGACCCGCTGGCGGTCGCGCGCCGCGTGCAGGAGGCCGACAGCCTGCGCCGCCTGCATGCGCAGCTGCCGGCCCACCTGGGCGCGCTGCTGCCGCGCGTGCTCGACCGCTTCAAGCTCGACGGCAACGACTGCTTCGTGCTGCAGCACATGCGCGGCGTGACGGCCGATGCGGTGGTGCCGGGGCTGGACCGCGTGACGCGCACCGCGCAGCGCTTCCTGCTGGCGCTGCACGAGGTCACCTGCGTCAAGCGCGTGATGGACGACGAGGCCTGGGACGGCTGCCTGCAGCCCATCTTCGATTCGGCGGTGCTGCGCAACCCGCAGGCCGAGGGGCCGCTGCGCCGGCTCGAGGCGCGCATGCGCGAGCACGTGCTGGGCCACGTGTGGCTCGACGTCTGCAGCCACGGCGACTTCAAGATCGAGAACGTGATGTACGACCCGCAGACCTTCGAGATCACCGGCGTGATCGACTGGGAGCATGCGATGCTCTGCGGGCTGCCCTACATCGACATGGCCTACCTGCTCACCTACAACCGCATGCTGGCCGGCGAGAGCTGGCTGCAGGCGGCGCGCGCGCTGCTGACCGGCCGCATCAGCGCCGAGGAACTGGCCGTCGAGGCCGAGTACTGGCGCGCGACGCGTCTGCCCGAGCGCCTGGTGCCGGTGCTGCGCGTGCTGGTGGTGGTGCACCACATCGGCTGCCGCTGGCACGGCCAGTGGTCGAGCCATGCGAGCGCCGAGCTGAACGCGCTCATCGAGGACTGCATCGGCGTGCTGCTGCGGGCCCCGGCCCCGGCGGCGCTTGCGAGCGCCCTTCCCGTCGTTGCAGCGCCACGTGCCGCGGCACGCCCCCTGGCTTGAACCCTCACCCCATGAAACTGATCGTCCTGCTGAGCATTGCCGCGGTGCTGTACCACTACGCGATCTACCCCGCGCTGGTGCTGCTGATCGCGCGCTGGCGCGGCCACGGCGCCGCAGCGCGCCATGCCGACGGCAGCGCCGGCTGGCCGCGCGTCACGCTGCTGATCGCCGCCTACAACGAAGAGCGCGTGATCGAGGGCAAGATCCTCAACACGCTGGAGCTGGACTACCCGCACCCGGTGGAGCTGATCGTCGTGTCCGACGGTTCCACCGACAGCACGCCGCAGATCGTCGCGCGCTACGCCGACCGCGGCGCGATCTCGATGCACCTGCCGCCGCGGCGCGGCAAGACCGCGGCGCTGAACCGCGGCGTCGCGGCCGCCACCGGCGAGATCGTCGTGTTCTCGGATGCCAACAACGACTTCAACCGCGATGCGCTGAAGGCGCTGGTGCAGCACTTCGCCGACCCGGCCGTGGGCGGCGTGTGCGGCGTCAAGCAGATCCGCGAGGCCGGCGACCGCGAGAGCAGCGTCGGCGACGGCCTGTACTGGCGCTACGAATCGGCGATCAAGCTGGCCGAGGGGCAGATCGGCTCGATCACCAATGCCGACGGCGAGATCTTCGCGATGCGGCGCGGGCTGTGGCGGCCGATCGCCGAGGACGTCATCAACGACGACGCGCAGATCACCTTCGACATCGTCGACCAGCGCAAGCGCATCCTGTACGAGCCGGCGGCGCGCTCCACCGAGTACGCGTCGATCCGCATCGAGGACGACTTCTTCGTCAAGGTGCGCATGGTGGCCGGCGGCTTCCAGACCATCGCGCAGCAGTGGCGCCGGCTGCTGCCGCCGCGGTCGTGGTTCGCGCTCGCCTACCTGTCGCACAAGGTGCTGCGCTACCTGGTGCCGCTGTTCCTGGTGGCGATCGCGCTCGGCTCGCTGTGGCTGGCCGCGACCGGCGAGCCGGCCTACCAGGTGCTGGTGGCGCTGCAGCTGCTGTTCTATGGCACCGCGTGGACCGGCTGGCTGCGGCTGCGCCGCGGGCCGCTGCCGACCGCGCTGTACGTGCCGTTCTACTTCTGCACGATGAACCTGGCGGCGCTGCTCGGCTTCGTGCGCTTCGTGACCGGCAAGCAGGGCACCAGTTGGCGAAAGGCGCAGCGATGATCGCGGCGCTGTTCATCCTTGCCCTCGTCGCCGGCGGCGCTGCCGTCGGCTGGCGCGTGCTGCGCTCGCGCAACATGGACCTGTGGATCGCGAGCTACCTGAAGCAGTGGCCGCGCCGCCTGCGCGGGCGCCGCACGGCGCACACGCACGTGCACTTCTGCTTCGCCGACCACTACGAGCCGTTCTGGCACAAGCCCGACCTCGCGACGGCGCGCGCACGCGTGCAGCGCTGGATGGACCGCTACCCGCTGATCGCGTCGGCCCACACCGACAGCAACGGGCGTCATCCGCAGCATTCGTTCTTCTACCCGGAAGAGGAGTACGACGAGGTCATCCTCGACCAGCTGGCCGACCTGTGCAAGCGCGGCTTCGGCGACGTCGAGGTGCACCTGCACCACGACAACGACACCGCCGACAACCTGCGCAAGACGCTGACCGGCTTCACGAAGCTGCTGCACGAGCGGCACGGGCTGCTGCGGCGCGACCCGGTCAGCGGGCAGGTGCTGTATGCCTTCATCCACGGCAACTGGGCGCTGGACAATTCGCGCCCGGACGGCCGCTGGTGCGGCGTCAGCAACGAACTCGACGTGCTGGTGGAGACCGGTTGCCGCATGGACATGACCTTGCCGTCGGCACCGAGCGACACGCAGACCGGCAAGATCAACTCGATCTACTTCGCGCACGGCAAGGAAGGCTGCTGCAAGTCGCACGACCATGGCCGCGATGCGCGGGTGGGAGACTGGCTGCGGGGCAAGGAGCTGCTGATGGTGCAGGGGCCGCTGGCGCTGAACTGGAGCGACCGCAAGGCCGGCGTGATGCCGCGCATCGAATCGAGCGAGATCTCGGCCGATGCGCTGCCGACGGCGGCGCGCGTGGCGCTGTGGGAACGTGCCGGCATCGCGGTCGAGGGGGCGGACAACCACCTCTTCATCAAGGTGCACACGCACGGGGCCGAGGAACGCACGGCCGGGGCCTTGCTGGACGGCGGGATGGACAGGATGTGGACCGAACTGGAGAGGCGCTTCCGGGATCGGCCGGGGTATTCGCTGCACTATGTGAGCGCGTGGGAGATGTACCAGCAGATCCAGCGGCTGTGCATGAACGAGCCGGTGAAGTCTTCTGCGTTGCGGGAAGAGGCTGTGGCATGAGCGGCTCGTTCTCGTCGATTTTCTGCGCGAGCAAAGGCGCGGGCGGGCCAGCGTCTTTGTGCGCAGATCCCGGATTGGCATCCGGGCTACGGGGATTGGGTAGCCCGGATGCCAATCCGGGATCGCGCCACACGACGCCAGAGCAAGCGCAGCGAGCGACCCCTCAAGCAACGCGCCGGGATCCGGCTCCGCCGGCCGCAGGCGTCAGGAGCGAAGCGACTGGGGGGCTCCAATGAGAGTGCTTCACGTCATCGAAACGCTGGACTTCGGCGGCGCCGAGAAGGTCGTCGTCGACCTGGTGTCCGCCACCAAGGGCCGCTGCCAGCCCGCCGTCTGCTGCGTCAAGCACAGCGGCGAGCTGGCCCAGCGCCTGGGCGACGGCGTGCAGGTGTTCTCGCTCGGCAAGGCCGAGGGCAACGACCTGACCGTGCCGTGGCGCCTGGCCAGGCTGGTGCGCGAGCAGGGCTTCGACGTGATGCACTCGCACCTGTGGGGCGTCTACCTCGAGTCGGCGCTGGCCGCCCGGCTGGCCGGCGTGCCGCTGGTGCACACGGTGCACGGCAACTACCAGGTCTACGGCAACAGCTGGCTGCCGCGCCTGAAGCTCGCCGTGCGTCACCGGCTGGAACGCTTCGCGGCGCGCTGGCACCAGCGCATCGTCACCGTCTCGCATTCGATCCAGAGCTACGTGGTCGACGGCATCGGCATCGACGCGCGCCGTGTCGAGACGGTGCACAACGGCATCGACGAGCGCGTCTCGCTGCAGGGCGAGCGCCGCGGCAGCACCTTCATCACCGTCGGCCGCATGGCGGCGGTGAAGAACCACGCGATGATGATCCGCGCCTTCGCGCGCGTCGCGGCCGAGCGGCCCGATGCTCGCCTGCAGCTGGTCGGCGACGGCCCGGACCGCGACGCGCTGCAGGCGCTGGCGCAGCAGCTGGGCGTCGCGCCGCGCGTCGAGTTCCTCGGCTTCCGCAACGACATCGCCGAGCTGCTGGCCGCGGCCGACGTGTTCCTGATGTCGTCGCGCTACGAGGGCGTGTCGATCGCGATCCTCGAGGCGATGCGCGCCGGCCTGCCGGTCGTCGGCACCCAGGTCGGCGGCATCCCCGAGACCGTGCAGCAGGGCGAGAGCGGCCTGCTCGTGCCCGACGACGACGAGCAGGCCTTCGCCGCCGCGATGCTGTCGCTGTTGCAGGACGCGAGCCGCCGCGCCGCGCTCGGCCGCGCCGCGGCGCAGCGCCAGCGCGAGGCCTTCTCGCTCGAGAGCGCGGCGCAGCGCTACCTGCAGCTGTATGCGGGGGCCCTGCAATGATCAAGGCCCTGCTGCGCAGGCTGCTGAGCCCGGTGCTGCGCTACCGCGGCGACGCAGCGCGCCTGTACCTGAGCTTCGACGACGGCCCGCACCCGGTGGTGACGCCGCAGGTGCTGGACGCACTGGACGGCGGCGGCGTGAAAGCCACCTTCTTCATGATCGGCCAGGAGATGGAGCGCCACCCGGCGCTGGTGGCGCAGGTGCGCGACCGCGGCCATGCCATCGCGCTGCACGGCTTCACGCACCGCCACTGCACCGACATGAGCTGGCGCGAGCAGCTCGACGACCTGCGCCGCATGCGCGACGTGGCCGCGCGCTTCGGCGTGCGCCTGCGCAGCTACCGGCCGGCCTACGGCGAGCTGTCGGTGCTGCGCATCCTGTGGTGCTGGCTGAACGGCGTGAAGATCGTGATGTGGTCGTTCGAGTCGCGCGACTCGTTCGTGCAGCTGCCCGCCGAGCTGGAGGCGCGCGTCACGCCGCAGGCGCTGTCGGGCGGCGACATCCTGCTGTTCCATGACGACACGCCTGTCACCGCGCAGGCCCTGCCCCGATTGCTGGACAACGCCCGCGCAGCCGGACTGCGCTTCGGCGTGTTGGAGACCGTGTGAAGAAGACCCTCATCCACATCATCAGCGCCGAAGACGTGTTCGGCCCCGAGAAGACCGTGATCAACGAATGCCTGGCGCTGCGCGGCGGCGACTGGCACGCCCGCATCGTCAACATCTGGAACACCGACGACACGCCGATCTCGCGCAAGGTGCGCGAGGCCGGCATCGACTACGAATGCCTGCAGTCGTCCGGCAAGCTCGACCTCGGCGCGATCAAGGCGCTGGCCGCGAAGCTCGCGGCCCAGCCCGGCACCGTGGCGCACAGCCACGGCTACAAGGCCGACCTGTACACGCTGCTGGCGGCGCGCCGCGCCAAGGTGACGGCGCTGACCACCGCGCACGGCTGGACGTCCGAGAACGCGAAGGTGCGCCTGTACGAGCGGCTGCAGGCCTTCCTGTGGCGCTTCTTCGACCAGGTGATCTGCGTCTCCGAGAGCTACCGCAGGCTGGCCCGCGCGGCCGGCGTGCCGGCGCGCAAGCTGACGGTGGTGCACAACGCGATCCGCAGCTCGTACCAGGCGCTGGCCGGCGATGCGCGCCGCCTGGCGCGGGCCGCGCTGGGCCTGCGCGAGGACGCGCAGGTGGTGGCGATCATCGGCCGGCTGGGCATCGAGAAGGGCCACCGGCTGTTCGTCGACGCCGCGGCGCGGCTGGCACCGAAGTTCCCGGACGCGCGCTTCCTGATCGCCGGCGAAGGCGCGCAGCGCGCCGACATCGAGGCGCAGGTGGCGCAGCAGGGCCTGGGCGACACCGTGCTGCTGCTCGGCCACCGCGACGACCTGCCGGCGATCTACCCGGCACTGGACATCCTCGCGATGGCCTCGCTGCGCGAGGGCCTGCCGAACGTGCTGCTCGAGGCCATGCTGCACGGCGTGCCCGGCGTCGCGATGGCGGTGGGCGGCATCCCCGAGGTGATCACGCAGGGCGTCGACGGGCTGCTGGTGCCGCCGGGCGACCTCGACCTGTTCACCGAGGCGCTGTCCGGCCTGCTGTCGGACGAGACGCGGCGCGCGACGATGGGCCGCTCGGCCATCGGCAAGGTGCGCGACGGGTTCCTGTTCGATGCGCGGATGAAGCGCATGGTCGAGATCTACGAAGCCGGCCTGCAGCGGCCCGGTTCGCCCGCGACGGCCGCGCGGAGCGCCGCATGACGCACGCGCTGTGGTGGGTGGCGGCGCTGGCGGCGAGCGCGCTGGTGCTGGGGGTGGCGGCCATCTTCTTCTACCAGGCGATCCGCGCGCTGTGGGGCGTGCGCGCCCCGGCGCCGCTGGCGCCACGGCACGACAAGCGCTTCGGCGTGCTGGTGCCGGCACACAACGAGGAAGGCGTGCTCGCGCCGCTGTTCGCGTCGCTGGCGCGCGTCGACTACCCGCGCGAGCAGCTGGCGATCCTGTTCGTCGCCGACCATTGCACCGATGCGACGGTGGCCGAGATCCGCGCCGCCGGCTTCGACTGCATCGATCGGCAATCGGGTGCGCGCGGCAAGACCGCCGGCCTGGCCGAGGGCATCGCGACGCTGGAAGCGCGGCATGGCAATGCGCTGGACGCGGTGGCCTTCTTCGACGCCGACAACCTGGTCGACGCGCAGTTCTTCCAGCAGGCGGCGGCCGGCCTGCACGCCGGCCACCCGGTGCTGCAGGGGCGCGTCGGCGTGCACAACTGGCAGGCGACACTGTTTTCTCGGCTGAACTACATGAACGCGGTGGTCGAGAACCGGCTCGAGGAACTGGCGCGCAGCCAGGCCGGCTGGAGCTGCAACCTGCGCGGGCACGGCATGGTGTTCCGCCGCGACGTGCTGCAGCAGATGCCCTGGCATTCGGACACGATGGTCGAGGACCAGGAGATGCTGGTGCGGCTGGTGTGCAGCGGCCGGCGCGTGCACTGGCTGGAGCATGCGCGCGCGTCGAGCGTGATCCCGGAGACCGCCAAGGAAGCGGCGGCGCAGCGCCGGCGCTGGGCCGGCGGCCGCTCGGCGATCGTCGGGCGCAGCGTGAAGGCGCTGTGGGCGCGCTTCAGGTCCAGCGGCGACACGACGGCGCTGAACCTGATGATCGATTTCCTGCTGCCGTCGCATGCGGTGCAGCTGAGCCTGCTGTTCGTCGCCATCGTCGCGGCCGGGGCGGTCTGCGGGCTCGCATCATGGCAGTTCGTGCTGGCGGCCGCGCTGCTGCCGGCCTACCTGCTGTACTTCATCGCCGGCAACCTGCTGGCGGGCGTGCCGGCGAAGACCTTCCTCGACATCCTGTGGGCGCCGGCCTTCATCGCCTGGCGCACCTGGATCTACCTGACGAGCCTGAGCGGCGTGAAGCGCTGGCGGTGAGGGCTGCGCCGGCGCGGGCAAAGGCGCGGGCGGGGACTCTGGGGCGCGCCTTTGCCGAACCGGCGTCTTTGTGCGGAGATCCCGGATTGGCATCCGGGCTACCCAGTGTTCGTAGCCCGGATGCCAATCCGGGGCCCGGCTGCCGGCCCGTGCAGGGTCGTCAGGCGCGGCCCCGCCCCAGCAGCTGCAGCACCGCCACCTTGGCCACCTGCTTGGCGGCCAGCATCGACGGCACGTAGCGCCACGACTCGACGGCCCGCGCCCGCGCTTCCGGCAGCCGCCGGGCCACCGTCAGGTCGAGTGCGTAGCTGTACGCCGCCGTCGCCCTCGCGATACGCAGCTCGGCCGCATGGCGCGCCGCCAGCGCCGGGTGCAGCTTCTCGAACTTGTCGAACACGCGCAGCCGGTTGCCGGTGTTGATGCGCCCGCTCAGCGAATCGGGCGTCTTGGTGACCAGGATCAGCGGTTCGGCGACCAGGCGCACGCCGGCGACCGCCGCCACGCGCAAGGTCATGTCCACGTCTTCGCCGGTTGCCAGGGACTCGTCGTAGCCGCCCACCACGTCGATCACCTTGCGCCGGATGCACAGGTTCGGGCCGAGGTAGTGGGTGAACAGAACGGGCAGCGGCAGCAGCCCGCCGGAGGCCACCGCCTGCATGTTGGAGACGCCGAGCCGCCGCCCGGCCGGATCGACGCTGCGGCGCTCGGCCGTGACCGCACCACAGGCCGGATCGTCGGCCAGCGCCCGCACCGCCCGCTCGAGCCACTCGGGCTCCCACTGGTCATCGGAGTCGAGCAGCGCGACGACCTCGCCGCGCGCCTCGCGCAAGCCGAGGTTGCGCGCACTGGAGACGCCGCCATTGGGCTTGCGCAGGTAGCGAACCGGTGCCGGCAGGGCCTGCACCACCTCGGCCGTGTTGTCGGTGGACCCATCGTCCACGACCAGGATTTCAAACGCGGGCAGCGTCTGCGCCAACACGCTGCCGACGGCGCGCAGCACGTCGGCCGAGCGGTTGTAGGTCGGGATGACGACGGACACGGTCAAGCGGCCGGTGCGGGGATCTTCTTGCATGGTGTGTCCGCGCGATCGCGCTGCTGCCCTGGGAAATCGATTCTGGTCGTTGCCGGCCCGCCGTCCCATCCCATGCTTCGGGGGGCTACGGACACGGCGCCCGCGCGCCCACCACCGGCCGCGGCGGGCAGCCGGCCCGCGCCGGTTCGGCCACCAGCCGCAGGTCCCATGCCGCGCCACCGGGCTTCGGCACCAGCGACGCGGTGTCGACGAACAAGCCCTCGGCCGACGGCAGCACCACGCTGTGCCGGTCCAGGCCCGTCGCCTCGCGCCAGCGCTCCAGCCCGACGTTCTCGACCCGCTTGTCGTGCCATGCGAACAGGCCCGGCGCCGCGCTGCGCATCGCATACACGTTGCGGTCGATCACCAGCGTGCGCGGATCGCTCATCGCGTCCGACGTGATGCGGATGAACGGCAGCTTCGATCCGCCGACGATCAGGTTGTTGGTGATCGCCACGTCGGTCCCGCCCTGGTGGATCTCCGACTCGTTCGACACCAGCACCGACCCGTGCGTCAGCAGCCCGGTGTTCCAGCAGGTGTTGTTGTGGATGCGCGCCCGCCACGACGACGACGTCGCCAGGCACGCCCACCCCACCTCGCTGATCACGTTGTCGCGGATCACGCCGTCGTAGGTCTCGTAGGGCCCGTCCGCCAGCCGGTCCTCGTCGGTCTCCTGCCCCAGCATGATCGCGTTCGACCAGGTGCGCTCGACGCGGTTGAACTCGAACACCGTGTTCCTCGCGTTGCCCTTCGCATAGAGGCCGATCGACGGGATGTCGTGCACGTGGTTGAAAGCCACCCGCGTGCGGTCCGCGCCGACGATGTCGACGCCTTGCGCGTTGTCGCCGATCTTCGCGTTCGGATGGTGGATGCGGTTGTGCAGGATCTCGACGTCGTCCGCCGTGCGCACCAGCTTCACCACGTCGACACGCGAGCAGCACAGGTCGTTGTTGACCAGGCGCACGCGCGGCGTGTCGATCTTGACCGCATAGCCGTCTTCCTGCCCCTCGGCGCTGCCGCGCACCTCCAGCCCCTGCACCTCCCAGTACATCGCCTGGCACAGCGTACCCTTCGGCGCGTCTTCGTCGCAGGTGCGGTGGTAGAAGTAGATCGCCGGGCCGCGGCCCGTGCCCTGGATCACCGCATGCTCCTTCGCGTACGGACGCAGCGTGATCCATGCGTCGGCGCTGCCCGGGTTGCGGATGATCGCGCCGTCGTAGGTGCCGGCCCGCAGCTCGATGACGTCGCCGGGTTTCACGCGCTGCACCGCGGCATCCAGCGTGCGCAGCGGCGCCTGCAGCGTGCCGACCGCGCGGTCGGTGCCGTCGGGCGACACGACGAAGCTGCGCGGCTGCCCCTGCGCCTGCACGACCGCCGCGCCGGCGACCAGCGCGCTACAACCAACCGCGAAGCGAATACATCGCCAGGCCGAGCCACTCATGCAGCACCTCCTCGAGCGCACCGGGCGCCTCGTTGCTGGGCACGAAATGCTGCCACTTCAGCGCCGTGTCGGCGCGGAAATCGCAGGGATACGGCAGCACGTCCAACCCGACGCCGCGCGCCGCGGCCACCGAACGCGGCATGTGGATGGCGCTCGTCAACAGCAGCACCCGGCCCTGCGCACGCAGGCCGAACTGGCGCTCGCTGAACAGCATGTTCTCGTGGGTGTTGACCGATCCCGCCTCGACGCCGATGCGCTCGGCCGGCACGCCCAGCCGCCGCGCCGCCGAGGCCATGTGCTGCGCCACCGAGTCCGATCCGTCCGGCAAGGGCGCCCCGGTGAACATCAGCCGCCCGCCGAAGCGCTGGAACAGCCCGACGGTGGTCTCGGTGCGCTCCCAGCTCGGTGCGCCCATCACCACGGTGTAGCCGGCCTCCGTCTTGCGGAACCAGCCGGCCGTCAGCACCAGCATGCGCGGGCCGTCCGCGCCCGGCAAGGCCTTGATCTGCGCGTCGGTCGGCACCGGCCACCAGGCTTCCAGCCGCGCGAGCAGTGCGTTGGCGGTGGCCGGGATCGACACCAGGTAGACGCCGACGAACAGGACGGCGAGCGCATGCCGCCAGCGGTGCAGGCGCCCTTCGCGTGCGCGGTACGCCCGCACGCCGGCCCAGGCCAGCCCCAGCAGCACATACAGCGGCATCGCCAGCAGCAGATGCACCAGATCGGTCAGGACGGAACGCATCGCATCCTTCGTGGCCCGGATGCCAATCCGGGTTCGTGCCTCAGCGCGAGATGTTGAAGACGCGGTCCATCCGCCCCCAGCGGAAGTCCCCCAGCAGCCGCGCCAGCCGGTCCTCGGTGCGGTGCAGGTTCACGTAGTGGCGGAAGCGCGTCTTCAGGCCCGGCCCCGGCACGCGCGGCTGCTGCGGGTCGATCTCCCACGGGTGCATGTAGAAGATCGCCGGCGCCTGCTCGTCGCGGTTGAAGCGGTCGATGGCCCAGCGCGACACGCCGTACGGCGCGAAGCGGAAGTACCCGCCCCCGCCCGCCGGCAGGTTGCGCCCGAGCGCGCGCACCGTCGTGATCGGCAGCTCGGTCAGCCCGTCGCGCACCGCGTACGGGAAACGCGGCGCGTCCGGCATCCCGTAGTGGTCGTGCTGCACCGGGTAGACGCTGGAGCTGTAGACGTAGCCCGCTTCCTTCAGCACGTCGAAGGCCCACAGGTTGTCCTTGCCGATCGAGAAGCTCGGCGCCCGGTAGCCGATCACCGGCAGGCCGGCGATGTCTTCCAGGATCTTCTTCGCGCTGACCACGTCGTGCGAGAACGCCTCGCGCGACAGCTCGCTCGCGCGCTGGTGCCCGTAGCCGTGGCTCGCCAGCTCGTGCCCCGCGTCGACGATGCGGCGCACCACCTGCGGGTGGCGCTCGGCGATCCAGCCGAGCGTGAAGAACGTGGCCTTCGCGCCGCTGTCGGCGAAGCGCTGCAGCAGCCGGTCGACATTCGCCTCGACGCGGCAGGGGATCGAATCCCAGCGGTCGCGCGCGATGAAGGGCGCCAGCGCCGAGACCTGGAAGTAGTCCTCGACGTCGACGGTCAGGGCGTTGGTGATGGTCTTGGGGTCAGGGGTCATGGCTTCAGCGCACCGATTCGGCGGCGCGCGCGGTGGACACGCGCATCGACGCCGGCAGCCAGCTGCGCAGGTGCTTGGCGATGCGGCTGGCGGTGCCGCCGTCCCAGTACTCGGGCACGTCGACGCGTGCCGAATCGGTCAGCAGGATCTCGCGCACCGCCTTCAGCGCCTGCTCGACGCTGCGGCCGACGACGATGCTCGACGCATCGGCCGTCGGCGCGATGCTCTGGTCGTTGCCGAGCGTGATGCTGCGCACGCCCAGCGTGACGGCCTCCTCGACCAGCTCGCCCTCGCTGCCGGCGATCAGGCAGCGCGCCTGCTGCAGCAGCCCGATCTCTTCCAGGTAGCCCTGGGCCGGCATCACGACCACGCCCGAATCGGCCAGCCGCGCCTCCTGCCCGGTGGACTTCAGCGCCACCAGCGCGTCCTCGCGCAGCGGCCACACCAGCGGCAGCTCGCGGCCCAGCGTGCACAGCATCGGCAGCAGCTCGTCCAGCGCCTTCGGCTGCAGCGCGAGGCTCACCAACCCGAAGCCGCGCGGGTCGTTCAGCACCACCGGCGACAGCTTGGCGCGCGCAAAGGATTCGAGCGGCGGCACCGCGTGCGGCAGCCCGAAATGCAGCAGGTTGGCGGCCAGGCTGCCCACGCAGTGCACCCGGTCCGACGGGATGCCCTCGCGGTACAGCGTGTAGTAGGTCAGCAGCTTGTTCGTGTACAGCGCATCGGCCACGCGGTCGATCAGCACGCCGTTCATCTCGGCGCTGGGGCTGCCGCCGCCGTTGCGCTGGCCGGCGTCGAGCCGCAGGACCGGCACGCCGCGCTTGTGCGCGAGCAGCGTGCACATCAGCACCGCATCCGACTTGCCGACCGCCAGCACCGCGCTCGGCATGAACTCGGCCAGCACCTCGTCGAAGCGCGTCAGCGCCGCGGCCGAGCAGTGTGCCACGCTGACCGCACCGTTCGTTCCGATCCCCAGGTGGATCTCCATCTTCGGCAGCGGCAGCACCGCGGCACCGGCCGGGCCGATCGCCAGGCCTTCTTCGGTGCCGGGCTGCACCGCCATCACCGGCGGCAGGTCGCCGTACTCTTCGAGCACGCGCGACAGCGCGCCCACCTTCAGGAAATCGGTGCGCGTGTCGACCACGCACAGCAGCGGGCGCTGCAGCTTGCCGCCGCTGCGCGAGCGCTGCACCACGCCCATGCCGCCCAGGCCGACCTCGGCGCCGATGTCCAGCACCGGCACGTTCGGGTTGGGCGGGATGCTCACGTCCGGCCGCGCGCCGGCGCCGGGCTGCGCCACCGCCGACACCAGCATCGGCACGTCGGCCAGCTCGCCGATCTCGCTGCGCAGCTCGCCGGCGGTCTGCTCCACCGTCTCGGCCGCGATCGCATCCTTGCCCGACAGGAAGGCCGCCAGGAAGAGGCGATTGCACAGGCGGTTGATGCGGCGCGGCACGCCGCCGGTCCAGCGGTGGATCGCGTCGAACGAATCGTCGCTGAACGACGGCGAATCCTGCCAGCCCACGCGGTGCAACCGGTGCTCGATGTAGGCGCGCGTCTCGGTCTGGTCGAGCGGGCCCAGGTGGCACGACGCGATCACGCGCTGGCGCAGCTGCTCCATCGACTTCGATTGCAGCAGCGTGCGCAGCTCGGGCTGGCCGATCAGGAAGCTCTGCAGCAGGGCATGGTTGCCGAGCTGGAAGTTCGACAGCATGCGCAGCTCTTCGACCGCCTCGTGCTTCAGGTTCTGCGCCTCGTCGACGATCAGCAGCGCGCGCCGGCCCTTGGCCGCCAGCGCGGTCAGGAAGCCTTCCAGGCTCGCGATCAGGTGCGCCTTCGACGCGCCGCCGGTCGGCACGCCGTAGGCGGTCAGGATGGCGCGCAGCAGGTCGCCCGATTCGAGCTGGGTGCTGACCACCTGCGCGGCCACCACCTTCTCGGCATCCAGCCCTTCGAGCAGCGTGCGCACGAGCGTGGTCTTGCCGGCACCGATCTCGCCGGTGACGACGATGAAGCCCTCGCCCTGGTGCACGCCGAACTTGAGATAAGCCAGCGCATTGCTGTGGCCGCGGCTGTCGAAATAGAACGCCGGGTCCGGGTTCAGCTGGAAGGGCGGGCCACTGAGGCCGAAGTGCGACTCGTACATGATCAGAATTTGTAGCGCAGGCCGGCGTAGATCGCCGTCTCGCCTTCGAGGTCGATCGACGTCAGCGTGGTGCTGTTGGATTTGACGGTCAGCCGGCGCGCGCCGATGGTGGCCGTGGTGTGCGGCGACAGCGTGCGCGAGCCCTCGACGCGCAGCGAATACTGCGTGGTGTAGCGGCCCAGGTTGGCGCCGCCCAGGCCTTCGATGCGCGAGCCGTCACCGATGAGGCTCAGCATGGTCAGCGGGCCCAGCCGGTAGTCCCAGCCCAGCGAGGCTGACTTCTGCTGCGTGTCGTAGGCCGGGTCGGGCGGGATGGCCTGGCCGTCCATCTGCAGCGCCTGCTGCTTCAGGTAGCCGAGCTGCATGTAGATGCGGTTGCGCCGGCCCTGCAGCGCGGCCTGGAAGCCCACGCTCTCGCGCAACTGCGCCACCACCGAGTACAGCGCTGCCGGATTGATGCCGCCGCCCACCGGCACCGGCGAGGCACTGCCGGGCGGCAGCGCGCCGTTGTTGTCGGGAATGCCCTGGCTCGAGACCGTGCGGCTGGCCTGCAGCCCGATCGTCGTGACCGCCGAACTGTGGGCATAGACCACGTCCCAGCCGGTGCCGAAATAGCGGTGCTCCACCGTCACGCGCAGGTTGGTCCGCTCGTCGGGCCGCCAGGTCACGCGCCCGCCGTACAGCGTTTCGGTCGGCGTGTCGGCCAGCAGCGAGGTCTGCTCGCCGCCGCCTTCCACGCCCAGCACCACCTGCGGGTCGGGCTGCCAGTTCAGCCACAGCCGCGCTTCGCGCGTGCTCAGCGTCTGGCCTTCGATGAGGTCGTCGCTCTCGTCGTGCGCCCGCACCTCCAGCTGCATCCCCAGGCTGCGCGGCTGCCGCTCGAACGTCAGCACCTTGTCCAGGCCCTTGGTGGTGTGCTTCTGCTTGGTCAGGTAGTCGGTGATGCGCGCCTCGGTGTAGTCGACCCGGGCCAGCATCGAATCGAGCTCGTTGAAGCGGTGCAGGATGTAGGGGCTCAGCCCGAAGCGGCGGCGCGGCTCCAGCTTGTACGAGGTGGCCGCTTCCGGCCGCGTGGCGTACGGGTCGTCGAAGGTCGGATCGACCCGGTACCAGGCGTCGAAGTAGGCCCAGTTCTCGACCACCTTCGAGGCCATGTCGACGCGGGCCCGCGGCAGCAGGCGCGACGCCTGGCTGTTCTCCAGGTAGGCCAGGCCGCTGACGGACGCATTGCCGCTCAGCGTGATGCGCGGGCCGCGGCGCTCGAAGAGGATCGACGGCTGCACCTCGAGCACGGTATCGCTCTGCTTGATGCCGAGGTCGGGCGTCGCGTTGTTGGTGTGCACCAGGCGCGAATCGACGGCCAGCTGGATGCGGGTGGCCGGCGGCGGACCGAGCGGGGCCGACGCGGCGGCGGCGGCCGGCGGCGCCGAGATGCTGCCGAAGGGACCGGTGCCGGTGCCGGCGGGCGCCGGCATGCCGGCCGGCGGCGGTGCGGTGTACTGTGCAAAGGCGCTGGCGACCAGGCAGCCGAGCATCGGCATGGCAAGCAGCGCCCGTGCCGGGCCGCTGTGGCGAAGGGTCCGTCGGCTGGCGTGCACGTCGTTCAGGTCCGGCGGTATTGCGGGTAGCGCTCGTAGCCGGCCGTAGCGCGCTGGCCGGCCGCCTTGTTCAGCACGCACCACACGGTCTCGCAGGCCTCGATGTCGGCGAAGGCGCGCGCCACCGAGCTCTGCGCGGTCTTCTGCGCCTGCACCACCATCAGCACCTGGCCCATGCGGGCGGCCAGCACGCGCGATTCGCTGGTGGCCAGCAGCGGCGGGCCGTCGAAGATCACGATGCGGTCGGGATAGCGCTCGGCCAGGTCGGCCAGCAGCCGTTCCATCGCAGCACTGGCCAGCAGCTCGGTCGACTTGTCGGTCGGCCGGCCGGCCGGCAGCAGCGACAGCTTCGGCACGTTGGTGCGCATCAGCACCTCGGACAGGTCGAGCGACGGCTTGGTCAGCACGTCCAGCATGCCCAGTTCGGCCTCGACGCCCAGGCGCGACATCACCGACGGCCGCACCACGTCGGCGTCGACCAGCAGCACCGAGTGGTCGACCTCCATCGCGATGCTCATCGCCAGGTTGATCGCGTTGTAGGTCTTGCCTTCGCCCGGCAGCGCGCTGGTCACGAAGATCAGGTTGCCGCCGGTCTTGCCGGCCTCGCGCGCGGCCTGCGCATGCTCGATGATCGGGCGCTTGACGGCGCGCAGTTCCTCGGCCAGGCCCATGCGCGGGTCGATCGGCGACAGGTAGCCTTCGGACGCGAGGCGCACCAGGTCGATCTGCACCTCGCGCGAACGCTGGTGGCTCGGCGCGCGCGGCGCCTTCGGCGGCGCGACGGTGCGCGGTGCGAGCTCGATGCCCTCGGGCGTGGCGGGTGCCGGCGTCGCCGGGCCGACCGGCATGCGGCCCAGCGGCAGCGTGGCGCCGCCCAGTGCGGCGTCGCTGCCCGGCGCGGGGTTCCAGCCCGGCACGTCGATGCCGGCGCGTCGCAGTTCCTCGAGGCGGCGGGTGGCTTGTTCGATGATGCTCATGGTGGGGCTGCGGCCTGCTTGTTCAGTGGGGTTGGATGCCGCCGGCCAGCAACGCGATCCAGGTCGCGTTGATCGCCAGGAAGACCGCCATCGCGCCGGTGAGCCGCATCAGGTCGAAGCGTTGCGCGCGCTCGGCGGCGCGCGACAGGTGACGCGACACGCTGCCCAGCACCGGGCGCTTGGCGAAGGCCTGCAGCGCTTCCTGCGTGTCGAAGGTCGGGTAGAGCTTGCCCATGGCGAAGGCGGCGGCGCCGCCGGCGGCCAGCGCCGCGAGCATCGCGACGATGGCCAGCGCGGTGCGGTCCGGGAAGGCGGCCCGGCCGGGCACGCGCGGCGGCTCGACCAGGCGGTACTCGGCCATGCTCTTCGACTGGTCGATCTTCAGGCCCAGCGACGCAGCTTCGCGGCGCGAGACCAGCATGTCGTACTGCTTGCGCATGATGTCGTAGTCGCGGTTCAGCTGGGCCAGCTCGGCCTCGGTCTGCGGCACGCGGCTGGCGGTGGACTTGATCTGGTCCAGGCGCTCCTGCTGGCCGCCGAGCTGGCTGCGCAGCGACGCCACGTTGGCCTCGGCCTCGGCCAGCGCGATGCGCAGGCGCTGGTACACCGGGTTGGTCGACGACGTCACGCGGCCGCCGCTCTTGGCCGCGGCCTTCGCGCGCTCGGCCTCCTGCTGGCGCTTCTGGCCTTCCAGCTGGGCGATCATGCGGCGCGCCGCGACCACGTCGGGGTGCTCGTCGGTGTAGCGGCGCAGCAGGTCGTCGAGCGAGCGGCGCTGCGCATCCAGGCGCGAATCGATCTCGGTCTGCATCGCCATCGGCACCGCCGGCGCCGGGGCGTCGGCGGCAATGTTGGGTTCTTCGCTCGACAGCTCGCGCTTCAGCGCGTCGCGCGACTGCTCGGCCGCGGCCAGCGACATGCGCAGCTTGCCGACCTCGTCGCTCAGCACCGACATGCGGGCGAAGTAGTCCTGGCCCGACACGCCGGAGACGCCGAAGTTGCGCAGCTTGAAGTCCTTGACGCGGTTCTCGGCCTCGACCAGCTTGACCTCGTAGCCCTTGATCTGCTCGTCGATGAAGCGGCTCGCATCCTGCGAATCGCGCTGCTTGGAGTCGTTGCCGGAGTCGATGAACAGGTTCACCAGCCCGTCGACGACGGCCTTGGCGCGGTTCGGGTCGCCGTCGCGGTAGCTGATCAGGTAGAGGTTGCCGCCGCTGTGCTCGATCTTGATGCGCGAGCTCAGGCGGTCGATGGCCTGCTCGCGCTTGACGTCGGTCAGCGTGCCCAGGCCGACGCCGGGGTCGCCCATCAGGCGCTCGATGTTGGGGCGCGACAGCAGGGTCTTGGCGAGCATGCGCACCTGCTGGTCGAGGTCGGGCTGGAAAGCCAGGCCGGCCATCAGCGGCTTCAGCACCGACTGGGTGTCGACGAACAGCTTGGCGGTGGCTTCGTAGCGGTTGGGGATCACCCACACCATCAGCGCCAGCACGACGGCGGTGGCCCAGGCGACGGCCACGGCCAGCCAGCGGCGCTGCCAGATCGTGCGCAGCACGATCGAGATCTGACGGGTCAACTCATTCATCTTGAAGCTTCTGGATGGGTCGACGCGTACAGGTCGACCGGCTCAACAGGGACCGCCGCCTCGCCACATCACTGCATCGCGTGGGGTCGGCGGCAGCGGGCTGGCACCGGGTTCAGAACCAGCTCTGCGGAACGATGATCACGTCGCCGGGCTTGACGTCGACGTTGGCCGAGATGTCGCCGCGCTTGATCAGGTCCTTCAGCCGCACGCTGTACTGCTTGCCCTGCTCGGTGCCGCGCACCAGCACGGCGGCATTGCCGTCGGCGAACTCGGTCAGGCCGCCGGCCTGGATCATCACGTCCAGCAGCGTCATGTTCTGGCGGTACGGCACCGACTGCGGGCGGGTGGCCTCGCCGATGATGCGGATCTGCTCGGAGAACGAACCCTGGAAGTTGTTGACGACCACGGTGACGACCGGATCGCGGATGTACTTGCCGAGCTTGGCCTCGATGTCGCGTGCCAGGTCGGCCGGGCTGCGGCCGGCGGCCAGCACGTCCTCGACCAGCGGGGTCGAGATGCGGCCGTCCGGGCGCACGGTGACGGTGGACGACAGGTCGGCATTGCGCCAGACGACGATGTTGACGGTGTCCAGCGCACCGATCAGGTAGCGGTGGTCCGGCGTCTCGGCGACCTTCGGGGCCGGCGGCAGGCCGCTCAGGCTGCCGCAGGCCGACACAACGAGGGCCGTCACGACCGGCCCGATCCATCCCAACACACGCTTGACGTTCATTCTGGATTTCCCTTTTGTTTGGACAGGCCGCAAGCTCAGTGTGCGCCTTCGCGGAAGAGCACGACGCTGACGGTCTCGATGAGGACCAGCATGTCCAGCATCAGCGAGTTGTTCTTGACGTAGTACAGGTCGAACTGGTGCTTGCGGCGCGCGTCGTCGACCGAGGCGCCGTAGCTGTAGCGCACCTGGGCCCAGCCGGTGACGCCCGGCTTGATGCTGTGGCGCACGTCGTAGAACGGAATCTGTTCCTTCAGCTGCTTGACGAAGCTCGGGCGCTCGGGGCGCGGGCCGACCATGCTCATCTCGCCGCGCAGCACCGACAGCAGCTGCGGCAGCTCGTCGATGCGGGTCTTGCGCATGAAGGCGCCGACGCGGGTGACGCGCGAGTCGTTCTTGGTGGCCCAGACGGCCACGCCGTCCTTCTCGGCATCGGTGCGCATGCTGCGGAACTTCATGCACATGAAGATCTTGCCGCCCAGGCCGACGCGTTCCTGCTTGTAGATGATCGGGCCGCGGCCTTCGAGGCGGATGGCCAGCACGGCCAGCAGCATCACCGGCGAGGCGATCAGCAGCAGGAAGGCGGAGCTCGCGACGTCGAACGCGCGCTTGAGCACCTTGCGAACGCGGCCTTGCACGAAGCCCTGGCCGTAGACCAGCCAGCTGGCCTTCAGGCTGTCGATCGGCACCTCGGACTTGGCGCGCTCGTAGAAGCCGGCCAGGTCGACGATGGGCACGCCGCGGATGCGGCAGGCGAGCAGCTGGTCCATCGGGACGCTGCCGCCGCGCTGTTCGCGCACGGCGACGATGACTTCGTCGATGTGGTGGTCGCGCACGATGTCCTCGATGGACAGGTCGCGCGAGAAGACGCGGTGGCCCCGCAGGCTCTCAGCCTGTGCGGAATCCGCCTCGGTCGGGAAGAAGCCGACCACGTTGCGCTGCAGGCGCTTCATCGTCAGCAGGTCGCTCGCGACGCCCTGGGCATCGGCGCCGTTGCCGACGATCAGCACCTTGGGCACGGTGGCCATGCGGCTCATCAGGTACATGGCGCTGCGCACCAGCACCAGGCCGACCACCAGGTACAGCACGGCCGAGGTCATGATCTGCACGGCATAGCCGCCGTTGGCGATGCTGTCGAGGACCAGGTAGGTGACGTAGGCGCCGACGGCCAGCACGCACAGCGTGCGGCGCAGCATCGCGGCGAAGCCGATCGGGGTCGGGCGGTACAGGCCGGCGAAGGCGTACAGCAGCGACATCACGCCGGCGAAGCCGCTGGCGAACAGGAACAGGTGCGGCACCGTCAGGCCGGCCTGGGTGCCCGCGGTGCCGGGCAGGATGTGGACCGACGAGGCGGCCAGCACGATGGCGAAGAAGCACAGCAGACCGTCCGCGATCATCCCGAAGAGGGTTGCCACGGAAACATGTAACTGGAACACCTTCAGCATGTTGCTCATCCTTCAGAACTGCATCCCGGAAAGGCCGCCGATCGCTTCGGCGTGCTGCGTCGGGACATCAGCAGATGGCGCGGATTGTTAATTTTTGTCGTCGTCTCCCCCATCCTCTAAACGGGGGCCTACCCCCGTGGTTGAGGGGGTGGATGTGATCCGGGCAACGGGGGCGCGCGCAACGGCGCGGGCGGGGAGGCTGGGGCGCGCCGGATGGGACGGTCGCCGCGCCGGGGGCGCGTCGACTGCCCTGCGCTGGCTGCTTTCACGGCCCGTCGCCGAAACTCCCGCCGCTCGCTTCGCTCGCTGTGGTCAAACAGTCGGCGACAGTCAGATCACGAAGCGTGCTGGCGCACGCGGTCCCTGAAACCAGCCAGCTCCGGCGCCCCATCCTGATTGGCGCACCCCAGCCTCCCCGCCCACGCCGTTGCCGAACCGGCGGTGCCCTGCGGAAAGTTTCGTAGCCCGGATGCCAATCCGGGATTTCATCGACTGTTCTCCGGGACAGTCCCCGGATTGGCATCCGGGCTGCGGCTCCCCGGCGCTGTCGATGAGATCTGCGGCGAGGCCCCAACCGCGCGGGTACACGCCGCGCACCTGGCGCAGTGCGTTCTTGAGCAGGTCGATGTGGCGGACGAGGACGTCCGAGCGGCGATCGCGCAGCGTCACGGTGAAGAAGTAACTGGCACCCGGGACCCGGTTGCGGCGGTAAAGAACCATGGCGCGTGTTCGATCCCGGATTGGCATCCGGGCTCCACCACCACTTCAATCCGCGGACAGCTTGCGCTCCTTGATCAGCGCATGCCAGAACTTCGTCTCCTGCTGCACGAAGCTCGCCAGCGCCGGGCCGTCCGTCGGCGCCACATCCAGCCCGAACTCCTCCAGCCGCGCCTTCACCTCCGGTGTCGTGATCGCCTTGTGCATCTCCTGCGTCAGCCGCGCCACGATCTCAGGCGGCGTGCCGTGCGGCACGAACAGCCCCTGCCACGCGGTGACCTCGAAGCCCTTGATCCCCAGCTCGTCCAGCGTCGGCACGTCCGGCAGCGACGCGATGCGCTTCTTCGACATCACCGCCAGCGCGCGCACCTTGCCGCCGCGGATCTGCGGCAGCCCGGCCGCCGTGTCCAGCACCATCATCGGCACCTGGCCCGAAATGACGTCCTGCACCGCCAGGGCCGTGCCGCGGTAGGGCACGTGCACGACGAAGCTGCCGGTGCGGTCCTTCAGCAGCTCCATCGCCAGGTGGTGCGGGCTGCCGATGCCGGGCGACGCGTAGCTGTACTTGCCGGGGCTCTTCTTGACGGTGTCCAGCAACTGCTGCGCGCTCGTGAAGCCCGACGCCGGGTTCACCGCCAGGATCAGCGGGAAGCGCGCCATGAAGCCCACCGGCGCCAGGTCCTTCGGGTCGTACGGTACCTTCTTGTACATCGCCGAGTTGAAGACCATCGCGCCGTTGTCGCCGGTGACGATGGTGTAGCCGTCGGGCGGCGACTTGGCCGCGTTGTCGGTGCCGATCATCCCGGCCGCGCCCGGGCGGTTGTCGATGATGATGGTCTGCCCCAGCTGCTTGCCCAGCTGCGGCGCCAGCTGCCGGGCCAGGAAATCCGAGCCGCCGCCGGCCGGATAGGCCACCACCCAGCGGATCGGCTTCGAAGGCCAGGTCTCGGCGCGGGCCGGGCCGAAGGCGGCAAGGGCGCCGGCGGCAAGTGCAAGGTTGACGTGGCGGCGCGTGGGGTGGCGGGTCATGGCGGCAAGTCCTGTGCGGATGAAGCCGCCGATGTTATCGACGCCGCCGATAATGCGCGGATGCCCCTGGCCTTCCACCCCCCCGAGATCCCCGTCCCCGGCTGCGAGCTGTGCCGCGAGGCCGGCGGCACGCTGGTCTGGCAGGACGCGGCCTGGCGCGTGATCCGCGTCGCCGACGCCGCCTTTCCGGGTTTCTACCGGGTCGTCTCGCGCCGGCACGTGGCCGAATTGTCCGACCTCGACGACGCCGCCCGGGCCCGGGCGATGACCCTGGTCGCCGGCGTCGAGCGCGTGCTGCGCGATGCGCTGGCGCCCACCAAGATCAACCTCGCCGCGCTCGGCAACATGGTGCCGCACCTGCACTGGCACGTGATCGCCCGCTTCGACTGGGACAGCCACTTCCCGCAGCCGATCTGGGGCACGCGCCAGCGCGACGTGCATCCGGCACCGGCCGAGCGCCTGGCCGCCGGGCTGGCCGGGCTCGACGAACGCGTCGCGGCCGCGCTGTCGCGCCTCGGCTGAACCCCTCTGACACACGGAAACCCCATGGCCGGCCTCACTGCCCAGACCCCGCAACCCACCGCGATCACGGTGCACCAGCAATCGCGCATGCTCGAGATCGCATTCGCCGATGGCCGCGAGTTCCGCATCCCGTTCGAGCTGATGCGCATCTACTCGCCATCGGCCGAGGTGCAGGGCCATGGCCCCGGCCAGGAGATCCTGCAGACCGGCAAGCGCGAGGTCGAGCTGACCGCGCTCGAGCCGGTCGGCAACTATGCCGTCAAGCCCACCTTCTCCGACGGCCACGACACCGGGCTGTTCTCGTGGGACTACCTCTACTTCCTCGGTTCGCAGCAGGCCCAGCTGTGGCAGCAGTACGAAGAGCGCCTGAAGGCTGCCGGCATCGAGCGCGATGCGCCGATGCAAGCCCCCGGCGGATCCGCCTGCGGCCACACCCACCATTGACGGAGACGACCTCCCCATGAGCAACACCCATTTCGGCTTCGAGACCGTCGATGAAACCCAGAAGGCGCAGCGCGTGCGCGGCGTGTTCGATTCGGTCGCCGGCAAGTACGACCTGATGAACGACCTGATGTCGATGGGCCTGCACCGGGCGTGGAAGGCTTACGCGGTGGCGGTGGCCAACCTGCGCGACGGCGACAAGGTGCTCGACATCGCCGGCGGCACCGGCGACCTGGCCGGCGCCTTCGCGAAGAAGGTCGGCGAGCGCGGCATGGTGGTGCACACCGACATCAACGAGGCCATGCTGCGCCAGGGCCGCGACCGCATGCTCGACCACGGGCTGGTGCTGCCGACGGCGATCTGCGATGCCGAATCGCTGCCCTTCCCCAGCGAGCGCTTCGACCTCGTCAGCGTCGCGTTCGGGCTGCGCAACATGACCCACAAGGACCGCGCGCTGGCCGAGATGTGCCGCGTGCTGCGCCCGGGCGGGCGGTTGCTGGTGCTCGAGTTCTCCAAGGTCGCCAAGCCGCTGGAGAAGGTCTACGACTGGTATTCGTTCAAGGCGCTGCCGCGCATCGGGCAGCTGGTGGCGGGGGATGCGGACAGCTACCGCTACCTCGCCGAATCGATCCGCATGCACCCGGACCAGCAGACGCTGAAGTCGATGATGAAGACGGCGGGGTTCGGGCACGTGGACGTGCACAACCTGAGCGCGGGCGTGGTCGCGCTGCACGTCGGGATCAAGTGCTGAAGTGATCGACGATCCCCGGATTGGCATCCGGGCTACATGCTTCGTAGCCCGGATGAAGCGCAGCGGAATCCGGGACCGTCAGACGAGCACCCGCTCGATCCCGCCGTCGTTCGCCCGCTCCACGTACTCCGGCATCCAGTCCGCCCCGAGGATCTTGTTGGCCATCTCGACCACGATGTAGTCGGCCTCCAGCAGCCCGTTGTCCAGGTCATTGCCGTAGCGCGACAGCCCCTGCAGGCAGCTCGGGCACGACGTCAGGATCTTCACCGGCCCCTCGGCCGCGACCGAACCCGTGGCCCGCAGCTTGGCCTCGTCGCGCCGCAGCTCCTCTTCCTTGCGGAAGCGCACCTGCGTCGAGATGTCCGGCCGCGTCACGCCCAGCGTGCCGCTCTCGCCGCAGCAGCGTTCGCTCTTCAGCACGTTGGCCCCCACCAGCGCCTTCACCGTCTTCATCGGCTCCTGCAGCTTCATCGGCGTGTGGCACGGGTCGTGGTACAGGTACCCGGCCCCCTGCGTCGCATCGAGCGTGATGCCCTTCTCGAGCAGGTACTCGTGGATGTCGATGATCCGGCAGCCCGGGAAGATCTTGTCGAACTGGTAGCCCTGCAGCTGGTCGTAGCAGGTGCCGCAGCTCACCACCACCGTCTTGATGTCGAGGTAGTTCAGCGTGTTGGCGACACGGTGGAACAGCACCCGGTTGTCGGTGATGATCTTGTCCGCCTTGTCGAACTGCCCCGAGCCGCGCTGCGGATACCCGCAGCACAGGTAGCCCGGCGGCAGCACCGTCTGCACGCCGGCATGCCACAGCATCGCCTGCGTCGCCAGGCCCACCTGCGAGAACAGCCGCTCCGAGCCGCAGCCCGGGAAATAGAACACCGCCTCGGTCTCGGACGTCGTCGACTTCGGGTTGCGGATGATCGGGACGTAGTTCTTGTCCTCGATGTCCAGCAGCGCCCGCGCCGTCTTCTTCGGCAGGCCGCCCGGCAGCTTCTTGTTGATGAAGTGGATCACCTGCTCCTTGAGGGGCGCGGTGCCCACCGTCGAGCGCGGCGCCGCCGTCTGCTTCTTCGCCAGCCCGCGCAGCAGGTTGTTGGCCGCGCGCTGCGCCTTGAAGCCCACGTCGACCATCGCGCCGCGCAGCAGCTTGATCGTCTCCGGGTTGGTGGCGTTGAGCATCATCATCGCCATCTTGTTGCCGGGGCGGAAGCTCTTCCTGCCCATCTTGCGCAGCAGGTTGCGCATGTTCATCGACACGTCGCCGAAGTCGATCTTCACCGGGCACGGGCTCAGGCACTTGTGGCACACCGTGCAGTGATCGGCCACGTCCTCGAACTCCTCCCAGTGCTTGATCGACACGCCGCGGCGCGTCTGCTCCTCGTACAGGAAGGCCTCGACCAGCAGCGAGGTGGCCAGGATCTTGTTGCGCGGGCTGTACAGCAGGTTGGCGCGCGGCACGTGCGTCGCGCACACCGGCTTGCACTTGCCGCAGCGCAGGCAGTCCTTGACCGAATCGGCGATCGCGCCGATGTCGCTCTGCTGCATGATCAGCGACTCGTGCCCCATCAGCCCGAAGCTCGGCGTGTAGGCATTGGTCAGGTCGGCCTTCAGCTTGACGCCGCCGAAGCTCGCGTCGCGCAGCAGCTTGCCCTTGTTGAAGCGCCCTTCCGGGTCGACGCGCTGCTTGTAGGCGGTGAAGCCGGCCAGCTCGTCGTCGGTCAGGAACTCGAGCTTGGTGATGCCGATGCCGTGCTCGCCCGAGATCACGCCGTCCAGCGAACGCGCCAGCTTCATGATGCGCGCCACGGCCTCGTGCGCCGTCTGCAGCATCTCGTAGTTGTCGCTGTTGACCGGGATGTTGGTGTGCACGTTGCCGTCGCCGGCATGCATGTGCAGCGCCACCCACACGCGCCCGCGCAGCACCTCCTTGTGGATTGCCTGGCAGGCATCGACGATGGGCGACAGCGTCGCGCCGGCGAAGATGCCCTGCAGCGGCGTGCGGACCTGCGACTTCCACGACGCGCGCAGCGTGTGGTCCTGCAGGTCGGAAAAAATGCTCGTGCCGCGGTCCGCCTGCACCAGGTCGAGGTTCTGCAGCCAATGCGACCACAGCCCGCGCACCTCGCGCAGCAGGGCCAGCGCCTGCTGCACGCGGTCTTCCAGCAGCTCGGCGCTCGCGATCTGGCCGGCGTCGTCGCTCTTGCCCAGCGGCAACTGGCCGGCGACGAAGAAGTCTTCCAGCGCGTCGACCAGCGCCAGCTTGTTGCGCAGGCTCAGCTCGATGTTGATGCGTTCGATGCCGTTGGTGTACTCGCCCATGCGCGGCAGCGGGATCACCACGTCTTCGTTCACCTTGAAGGCGTTGGTGTGCCGGCTGATCGCCGCGGTGCGCTTGCGGTCGAGCCAGAACTTCTTGCGCGCCTCGGCGCTCACCGCGACGAAGCCCTCGCCGGCGCGGCCATTGGCCAGCCGCACCACCTCGCTGGTGGCACGCGCCACCACGTCGGCATCGTCGCCGGCGATGTCGCCCACCAGCACCATCTTGGGCAGGCCGCCGCGCTTGCTCTTGGTCGCGTAGCCCACCGCCTTCAGGTAGCGGTCGTCCAGGTGCTCCAGCCCGGCCAGGATCGCGCCGCCGGGCTTCTTCTGCTCGGCGAACATGAAATCCTTGATCTCGACGATCGACGGCACCGCATCCTTGGCGTTGCCGAAGAACTCGAGGCACACGGTGCGCGTGTGCGCCGGCATCTTGTGCACCACCCAGCGCGCACTGGTGATCAGCCCGTCGCAGCCTTCCTTCTGGATGCCGGGCAGCCCGGCCAGGAACTTGTCGGTGACGTCCTTGCCCAGGCCCTCCTTGCGGAAGGTGCGGCCCGGCACCTCGAGGATCTCGGTGCGCTCCAGCACCTTGCCCGTCGCGTCGAAGTACTTCAGCTCGAAGCGTGCGACGTCCACGTCATGGATCTTGCCCATGTTGTGGTCCAGCCGCGCCACCTCCAGCCACTTGGCGTCGGGCGTCACCATGCGCCACGAGGCCAGGTTGTCGAGCGCGGTGCCCCACAGCACGGCCTTCTTGCCGCCGGCGTTCATCGCCACGTTGCCGCCGACGCACGAGGCCTCGGCCGAGGTCGGGTCGACCGCGAACACGAAGCCGGCGCGCTCGGCCGCATCGGCCACGCGCTGCGTGACGACGCCGGCCTCGGTCCAGATGGTCGCGACGTCGCGGTCCATGCCCGGCAGCCGCATCACCTCGACCTCGGTCATCGCCTCGAGCTTCTCGGTGTTGATGACGGCGCTGTTCCAGGTCAGCGGCACGGCGCCGCCGGTGTAGCCGGTGCCGCCGCCGCGCGGGATGATGGTGAGGCCGAGCTCGATGCAGTCCTTCACCAGCGCGGCCATCTCGGCCTCGGTGTCGGGCGTCAGCACGACGAACGGGTATTCGACGCGCCAGTCGGTGGCGTCGGTCACGTGCGACACGCGCGACAGCCCGTCGTACTTGATGTTGTCCTTGGCGGTGTGGCGGCCCAGCGTGCGCGTGGCCTTGCGGCGCAGCGCGTCCATCGCGTCGAACTGGTCGGAGAAGGACTGCACCGCCTTCTTCGCGGCATCGAGCAGCTCGCCGACCGAGGCATCGCGCTCGGCGTCGTTCGGGTTGGCAGCCGCCGGCGTGCGCCGCGCCTGCACTTCGTGCAGCCGGTGGTTCAGCGCCTCGATCAGCAGGCGGCGGCGGCGCGGGTTGTCGAGCAGGTCGTCCTGCAGGTAGGGGTTGCGCTGCACCACCCAGATGTCGCCCAGCACCTCGTACAGCATGCGCGCCGAGCGGCCGGTCTGGCGCTCTGCGCGCAGGCGGTCCAGCAGTTCCCAGGCCCGCGACCCGAGGATCCGGATGACGATCTCGCGGTCGGAGAACGAGGTGTAGTTGTACGGAATCTCGCGCAGCCGGGGCGCCTGGTGCGCGGCGCTGGCCGCGGCGATCTGGTTCAACGGGATGGGTGCGTTCATGGGGGCCAGGCAGCCTGCTCGCCTGTGGGGCACTTGGACGCAAATGGTACCTCAGGCCCCGTGGCGGCCCGGTGGGCGCGCTTCCTGCAGTCCAGCGGGGTTATCCACAGTTGCCGCGGGCGCCCGGGCACGACATAAACGCCTGTGTCACAAACTCGTCGCACACTGCGCGGCTGGTCAAAAACCAACCCCTACCCTTTCCGGAGAAGTACATGAAGCTCAAACTCGCCGCCCTCGCCGCCGGCCTCACCGCGCTGGCGATCGCCGGCCCGGCCCAGGCGCAAGTCGAAGTCCAGTGGTGGCACTCGATGACCGGCGGCCTGAACGAATGGGTCAACGACCTGGCCACGCAGTTCAACAACAGCCAGAAAGAGTACAAGGTCGTCCCGACCTTCAAGGGCAACTACGACGAGTCGATGACGGCCGCGGTGGCCGCCTTCCGTGCCGGCAATGCGCCGCACATCCTGCAGGTGTTCGAGGTAGGCACCGCGACGATGATGTCGGCCAAGGGCGCGATCAAGCCGGTCGGCGAAGTGATGAAGCAAAGCGGCGTCGGCTTCGACCCGAAGGCCTACGTGCCGGCGGTGTCGGGCTACTACACCGCGCCGAACGGCGAGATGCTGTCGTTCCCGTTCAACAGCTCGACGACGATCTTCTACTACAACAAGGACGCCTTCAAGGCGGCCGGCCTGGACCCGAACAAGCCGCCGACCACCTGGCCCGAGATGACGCTGGCCGCCGCCAAGCTGAAGGCCAGCGGCGTCAAGTGCCCGTACACCACCAGCTGGATGAGCTGGGTGCACCTGGAGAGCTTCTCGACCTGGCACAACACGCTGTTCGCGACGCAGAACAACGGCTTCGGCGGCCCGAGCGCCCGCCTGGCCTTCAACTCGCCGCTGCACCTGCGCCACTTCGAGAACCTGGCCAACATGTCCAAGCAGGGCCTGTTCGTCTACAAGGGCCGCGCGAGCGTCGCGGTGCCGTCGTTCGTGTCGGGCGAATGCGCGATGCTGACCGGCTCGTCCGGTTCGTACGCCGACGTCAGCAAGGGCGCCAAGTTCGCCTACGGCCTGGCCCCGCTGCCGTACTACCCGGACGTGCCGGGCGCGCCGCAGAACACCGCCATCGGCGGTGCCAGCCTGTGGGTGATGGCGGGCAAGAAGCCGGCCGAGTACAAGGGCGTCGCCGAGTTCTTCAAGTACCTGTCGAGCCCGGAAGTGCAGTCGGCCAGCCACAAGCGCACCGGCTACCTGCCGATCACGACCGCGGCCTACGAGCTGACCGAGAAGTCGGGCTTCTACAAGGAGAAGCCGGGCACCGACGTCGCCGTGACGCAGATGATCCGCAAGACCACCGACAAGTCGCGCGGCATCCGCCTGGGCAACTTCGTGCAGATCCGCACCATCATCGACGAGGAAACCGAGCAGATCTGGGCCGGCAAGAAAGACGCGAAGACTGCGCTGAATGACGCGGTGAAGCGCGGCAACGAGCAGCTCGAACGCTTCGAGAAGCAGAACAAGGCACCGCAGCCCTGATCCCGGTCCGGGACGATTCCCGGATCGGCATCCGGGCGACACGGGCCGTGGAATCGATCCACGGCCCGCTTACCATCGCGGGCTTATGGAAAAGCGCGTACGTTTCGATTCGCAGGTCTTGCCGTGGATGCTGGTGGCGCCCCAGCTGGCGATCTGCGCCGTCTTCTTCTTCTGGCCGGCCGCGCAGGCGCTGCTGCAATCCATGCAGGTGCAGGACAGCTTCGGGCTGTCGACCGAATGGGTGGGGCTGGAGAACTTCAAGACGCTGTTCACCGATTCCGCCTACCTCGAATCCTTCAAGGTCACCGCGGTCTTCTCGGTGCTGGTGGCGGTGCTGGGCATCGCGCTGTCGCTGATGCTGGCGATCTTCGCCGACCGCGTGGTGCGCGGCGCGCTGTTCTACAAGACCATGCTGATCGTGCCCTACGCGGTGGCGCCGGCGGTGGCGGGCGTGCTGTGGGTGTTCATGTTCTCGCCGTCGCTGGGCGTGGTTGCCTTCGGGCTCGACCGCTTCTTCGGCTTCCAGTGGAACCACCTGCTCAACAGCACGCATGCGATGACGCTGATCGTCACCGCGGCGATCTGGAAGCAGATCTCGTACAACTTCCTGTTCTTCCTGGCGGGGCTGCAGTCGATCCCGAAATCGCTGATCGAGGCCGCGGCCATCGACGGCGCGCGGCCGTGGCGCCGCTTCTGGACCATCCAGTTCCCGCTGCTGTCGCCGACCACCTTCTTCCTGCTGGTGATCAACATGGTGTACGCCTTCTTCGACACCTTCGCGATCATCGATGCCACCACGCACGGCGGGCCGGGGCGCGACACCGCGATCCTGGTCTACAAGGTGTACCAGGATGGCTTCAAGGGCGGCGACCTGGGCGGGTCGGCCGCGCAGTCGGTGGTGCTGATGCTGATCGTCGTCACCCTCACCGTCCTGCAATTCCGCTACGTCGAAAAGAAGGTGCAGTACTGATGTTGGCCCCCTCCTCCGTTCGGGCCGAGCCTGTCGAAGCCCCTCGCACCGCACCCGTTCGGAGCAAAAGCCCGTTCGGGCTGAGCCTGTCGAAGCCTCGGCTCGATGTACGCAGGCCCTTCGACAAGCTCAGGGCGAACGGCTCGCGGGTTCCAGTCCAGGGCGAACGAACGATCGGAAGCCACCATGGTTGAGCGCCGCGCCACCCTGGGCATCCTCGCCCACGCCGTGATGATCCTCGGCGTGCTGATCGTCGCCTTCCCGCTGTACCTCGCCTTCGTCGCGTCGACGCACACCTCGCAGGCCATCCTGCAGGCGCCGATGCCGCTGGTGCCCGGCGGGCACTTCTGGGAGAACTACGTCGCCGCCCTCACCGGCCACGGCGGCGGCGCCGGCTCGAACGCCCCGGTGGCCCGCATGATGTGGGTCAGCCTCGTCACCGCCCTCGTCATCACCTTCGGCAAGATCGCGATCTCGCTGCTGTCGGCCTTCGCGCTGGTCTACTTCCGCTTCCCGCTGCGCGGGCTGGTGTTCTGGGCCATCTTCGTCACGCTGATGCTGCCGGTCGAGGTGCGCATCAGCCCGACCTACAAGGTGGTCTCCGACCTCGGCCTGCTCAACACCTATGCCGGCCTCACGGTGCCGCTGATCGCGTCGGCCACCGCGACCTTCCTGTTCCGCCAGTTCTTCCTCACCGTCCCCGACGAACTCGTCGAAGCCGCGCGCATCGACGGCGCCGGCCCGATGCGCTTCTTCAAGGACATCCTGCTGCCGCTGTCGAAGACCTCGATCGCGGCGCTCTTCGTCATCCAGTTCATCTACGGCTGGAACCAGTACCTGTGGCCGCTGATCGCCACCACCGGCGAGCAGATGTACCCGGTCGTGGTCGGCATCCGCATGATGATCGCCGGCGGCGACTCGGGCAACGAATGGAACATCGTGATGGCCACCGCCATCATGGCCATGCTGCCGCCCGCCATCGTCGTGATCCTGATGCAGCGCTGGTTCGTCAAGGGCCTGGTCGATACCGAGAAGTAAACATCCATGGCAGCCATCTCCCTCAAGAACGTCGTCAAGCGCTACGGCATCGGCCCGAAGGCCAACCAGGTCATCCACGGCGTCAATGCCGAGATCGCCGACGGCGAGTTCATCGTCATCGTCGGCCCGTCCGGCTGCGGCAAGAGCACGCTGCTGCGCATGGTGGCCGGGCTCGAAGAAGTGTCCGGCGGCGAGATCTGCATCGGCGGGCGGGTCGTCAACGACGTCGAGCCGTCCGAGCGCGACATCGCGATGGTGTTCCAGAACTACGCGCTCTACCCGCACATGAGCGTGTTCGACAACATGGCCTACGGGCTGAAGATCGCCAAGGTGCCGGTGGCCGACATCAAGACACGCGTCGACAAGGCCGCGAAGATCCTCGAACTCGGTGCGCTGCTGCAGCGCAAGCCGCGCGAGCTGTCGGGCGGACAGCGCCAGCGCGTCGCGATGGGCCGCGCCATCGTGCGCCAGCCGCAGGTGTTCCTGTTCGACGAGCCGCTGTCCAACCTGGACGCCAAGCTGCGCGGCCAGACCCGGCTCGAGATCCGCAAGCTGCATGCCGAACTGGGCGTCACCTCGCTGTTCGTCACCCACGACCAGGTCGAGGCGATGACGCTGGCGCAGCGCATGATCGTGATGAACGCCGGCCACATGGAACAGATCGGCACGCCGGAAGAGGTCTACGCGCGCCCGGCCACCACCTTCGTCGCGAGCTTCATCGGCTCGCCGCCGATGAACCTGTTGACCGGCCGCGCCCAGGGCACGCACTTCAGCTTCGGCGGCATCGACCTGCCGCTGCCCGCCCCCGCCCCGCGCGACGGCGACCTGATCCTCGGCGTGCGCCCCGAGCACCTGGGCCATGCCGAGATCGCGCACGACGGCGGCTGGCCGCTCGCGATCGAGATGGTCGAGATGCTGGGTGCCGAACGCCTGGTGCACGGCCGCGTCGCCGACCATGCCTTCACGCTGCGCATCGACGGCACGCTGACGCCGCCGGCCACCGGCAGCACGCTGCACCTGAAGCCGTCGCCGCAGCACCTGCACTGGTTCGACGCGGCCAGCGGCAAGCGGGTCACGGCATGAAGGCTTGGCCGTACCCGCTGTGGGTCGCTCATCGAGGGGCCGGCCTGCTGGCGCCGGAGAACACGCTGGCCGCCTTCCGCGTCGGCGCCGGCCACGGCTACCGCGCGTTCGAATGCGACGTCAAGCTCAGCGCCGACGGCGTGCCCTTCCTGCTCCACGACGCGACGCTGCAGCGCACCACGCCCGAACGCGGCCGCGCGTCGGACCGCTCCTGGGCCCAGCTGTCGCGCATCGACGCCGGCGGCTGGCACAGCCGCGGCTTTGCCGGCGAGCCGATCCCGAGCTTCGACGCGATCGCCCACTACTGCCTGCGCAACGGCTTCGCGCTGAACATCGAGATCAAGCCGACGCCCGGCGACGAGGCCGAGACCGGCCGCGTCGTCGCCCGCGAGGCGGCGCGCCTGTGGGCCGGCGAAGCGGTGTTGCCGCTGCTCAGCTCGTTCAAGCCGGATGCGCTGGCGGCGGCACGCGACGGCGCGCCTGAGCTGCCGCGGGCGTTGCTGCTCGACGGCCTGCGCAGCGGGTGGCTCGAGGAGGCGCAGGCGCTGGGGTGTGTCGCGGTGGTCACGCACTACGGGCTGATCGATGCGGCGGTGATCGGGCGGGTGCATGCCGCCGGGTTGCGGGCGCTGGTCTACACGGTGAACGACCCGGCCGAGGCGCGCCGCCTGGTCGGGCTCGGGATCGACGGCATCATCACCGACGCCGTCAACCGCTTCTCACCCGGCAGCGCCATCCACGACTGACGGGCCGGGCCGCACATCCGCCTCCGCCCCCATCCAGTCCTCGACGTTCTCCAGCTTCGGCAGCTCGCGCACGTTGCGGATCACCGGGTGCCGCCCCGCCACCGCCGCCACCAGCAGCGCCGCGCCCCCCGCAAAGACCAGCGCCGCGCGCAGCCCGATGTGCTCGCCGAGCCAGCCGCCCAGCAGCGCCCCCGGGCCGGCCGGGATCAGGATCAGCCAGCGCATCGTGCTCGTCATGCGGCCCAGCAGCGGCTCGGGCGTCACCGCCTGGCGCAGCGCCAGGAAGTTGATGAAGATCAGCACCGCGCCGGCCGAGAAGCACAGCAGCATCGCCGCGAAGGCCGCCACGCCCCATGCATTGGCCGGCGCCGCCGCCAGCACCAGCCAGCCGACGCCGCAGATCAAGAAGCCCAGCACCAGGCACGGCCCGGGGCCGTAGCGCTTGCTGATGCGGTTGCCGTAGACGCTGGCCAGGATGGTGCCGGCGCCCATGCCCATGTAGCTCAGCCCCACCGCCTGCTCGCTCAGGCCCAGCGTGCGGGTCGCGAACAGGATCTGCACCACCAGCGCCGCGTGGTGGCACATCTGCCACAGGCCGACCGCGGTGGCCAGCGAGACCAGCAGGCGCTGGCTGGCGACGAAGCGCACGCCGGTCTTCAAATCGCGCCAGAAATGCGCATCGGCGCGCGGCTTGCGCTGCTCGTGGATGCGGATGCCGCGCAGGATGCCGGCCGACAGCAGCAGCAGCACCGCGTCGACCAGCAGCGCGAGCGGCGCCCCCACCAGCTTGATCAGCGCCCCGGCCAAGCCAGGGCCGGCGACTTCGGCGCCCGAGGTGGCCAGCGCGTTCTTGGCGTGCGCCTCGACCAGGCGCTCGCGCGCCACCACCTGGGTCAGCACGATCTGCGCCGCCGTGCCGGCGGTGGTGTAGACGGTGCCGATCACGAAGCCGACCACGTACATCCACTGCATCGTCAGCCAGCCCATCCACCACGCGAAGGGCACGCTCGCGACGACGAAGGCCAGGCTGGTCTCGCCCAGCACGTAGATCGGCAGCTTGCGCACCCGGTCGAGCCAGACCCCGGCCGGCAGCGAGAACAGCACGAAGGGCAGCGTCTCCATCATCGTCAGCAGGCCCATCTGCGTGGGCGACGCGTGCAGCAGCACCGCCGCCGTCAGCGGCAGCGCGAGCATCGTGACCTGGCCGCCGAACGAGCTGATCAGGATCGAGGTCCAGAGGCGGCGGTAGGTGGCGTCGTGCAGCAGGTCGCCGGCCGGCAGCGCGAAGCGCGCGCGCCAGGCGCGCAGCAGGCTGCCGAGCTGGCTACCCAGCGGGCCTTGCAGCCAGCGGCTCATCGGATCTCCCTCGTTTCGTTCTTCATGCGGCAGGGCCGGGAGGCTACCAGCCGCCTGCCCGGAACTGCAACCCCCTGCTGCATCTGACGCACGCCATGTGGCAATTGCGGGAAAGCACCACGCGAAAGCTTGGCCCCGAATGGCGCAAGGCTTGCAGGGCTTCGCTAAGATGACCCGGTTACCAGGCCGTCATGCAGCGGCGAAACCGCGCAAATCCTGGGGCGAGCACACGGAGGTGCATTGATGCAGAGCTTGCAGATCCTTCACCTGGAGGACGACACGTTCGATGTCGTCCTGCTGCGCCGCGAATTCGCCAAGCTCGACCTGGCGCCCACCTGGGTCACCGCCAGCTCGAGCGAGCAGTTCTACGCCGCGATGGAGAACGCCCGCTTCGACGCCATCCTGTCCGACAACCAGGTGCCGGGCATCCAGGGCCTGAAGGCCCTCGAAGTCGCCCGCCAGCGCCGCCCCGGCGTGCCCTTCATCTTCGTCAGCGGCAATGCCGACCCGCGCTGGGCCGAGCACTGCCTCGAGGCCGGCGCCACCGACTACGTCCCGAAAGACCAGCTGTTCCGCCTGCCGAGCGCGCTGCGCCGGCTGCAGGACGCGCGCGAGGCCGAGCGCATGGCGGCGCTGACGCGCGGGCGCGCGCTGCTGGTCGAGCTGGTGAAGGAGCTGTCGCTCGCGCGCAGCGTCGACGCGATCCTGCGCATCGTGCGGCAAGGCGCCCGGCGGCTGAACAACGCCGACGGCGCCACCATCGTGATGCGCGAAGGCGAGCACTGCCACTACGTCGACGAGGACGCGATCGGCCCGCTGTGGAAGGGCAGCCGCTTCCCGCTGTCGTCGTGCATCAGCGGCTGGGCGATGTTGAACCGCGAGGCCACGGTCGTGCCCGACATCTACCAGGACCCGCGCATCCCGCACGATGCCTACCGGCCGACCTTCGTGAAGAGCCTGGTGATGGTGCCGATCCGCTCCAAGGCGCCGATCGGCGCGATCGGCAACTACTGGGCGACGCCGCACGAGGCCACGCTCGACGAGGTGGAGCTGATCCAGGCGCTGGCCGACTGCACCTCGCTGGCGCTGGAAAACGTCGCGCTGGTCGACAACCTGGAGCGCCGGGTGCTGCAGCGCACGGCCGAGCTGCAGGCGGCCAACAGCGAGCTCGAGGCCTTCACCTACTCGGTGTCGCACGACCTGCGGGCGCCGCTGCGCGCGGTGCAGGGCTATGGCGACATGCTGCTGGCTGACGTGCAGCCGGCGCTGCAGGGGCAGGCCCTGCTGTTCGCGCAGAACATCCGGGTCGCGGCGCTGCGCATGAACACGGTGATCGACGACATGCTGAGCCTGTCGAAGGTGACGCGCTCCGAGGTGCGGATGCAGCCGGTGCACATCGGCGCGATGGCGCGCGACATCCTCAACACGCTGCAGGCGACGGCGCCGCACCGCAAGGTGCAACCGGTCATCGACCAGGCGCTGATGGCGGTGGGCGATGTCGGGCTGCTGCGGCTGGCGCTGGAGAACCTGTTGTCGAACGCCTGGAAGTTCACCGGCCGGCGCGACGACGCGAAGATCGAGTTCGGTGTCGAACCGGAGGAGGATGGGCGCACCGTCTTCTTCGTGCGCGACAACGGCGCCGGCTTCGACATGGCCTACGTGCAGCAGCTGTTCGAACCGTTCCGGCGCCTGCACCGCGAGTCGGATTTCCCTGGCACGGGCGTCGGGCTGGCGATCGTGCGCCGGGTGATCCAGAAGCACGGCGGCGAAATCTGGGTGCAGGCGGCAAAGGACCAGGGGGCGACGTTCTTTTTCACGTTGCCGGAGCGCCGCAGCTGACGGGGATCAACTTCTGTAATCGGCGTTGATCTTGACGTAGTCGTAGCTGAGGTCGCAGGTCCAGACGGTGGCCGAGGCATTGCCGCGGTTCAACACCACCCGCACCGTGATCTCGCTCTGCTTCATCACGCGCGCCCCGTCTTCCTCGCGGTAGCTGGGGTTGCGCCCGCCCTGCTTCGCGACATGCACGTCGTCGAGGAACAGGTCGATCTTCGTCTGGTCGAGGTCGGCGATGCCGGCATAGCCCACCGCGGCCAGGATGCGGCCCAGGTTCGGGTCGCTCGCGAAGAACGCCGTCTTCACCAGCGGCGAATGCGCGATCGCATAGGCCACCTGCTGGCATTCGGCCAGGGTGCCGCCGGCATCCACCTGCACCGTGATGAACTTGGTCGCACCTTCGCCGTCGCGCACGATGGCCTGCGCCAGCTGCTGCGCCACCGCGACGATCGCCTCGCGCAGCGCCGCGCCGTCGCCGCTCGCGAAGCTCGTGATCGGCGCATGCCCGGCCTGGCCGGTGGCGACGACGACGAACGAGTCGTTGGTCGAGGTGTCGCCGTCGATCGTGATGCGGTTGAACGACAGGTCGGCCGCCTCGCGCGCCAGCGACTGCATCAGCGCCGGCGCGATCGCCGCATCGGTGGCCAGGAAGCTCAGCATCGTCGCCATGTTCGGGCGGATCATGCCGGCGCCCTTGCTGATGCCGGTCACCGTCACCGTCTTGCCGCCGATCCGCAGCTGGCGCGACGCCGCCTTCGGCAAGGTGTCGGTCGTCATGATGGCCTCGGCCGCGACGCCCCAGTTGTCTTCCTTCAGGTCGGCCAGCGCCGCCGGCAGGCCGGCCTCGATGCGCTCGACCGGCAGCGGCTCCATGATCACACCGGTCGAGAACGGCAGTACCTGCTCGGGTGCCAGCTCGAGGTGGCGCGCCAGCGCGACGCAGGTGGAGAACGCGCGCACCAGGCCGTCTTCGCCGGTGCCGGCATTCGCATTGCCGGTGTTGATCACCAGCGCGCGCGGCCCGGTGTTGCTGGCCAGGTGCTTGCGGCACAGCTGCACCGGCGCCGCGCAGAAGCGGTTGCTGGTGAAGACGCCCGCCACCTGCGAGCCTTCGGCCAGCGTGATGACCGTCAGGTCGCGCCGGTTGGCCTTGCGCACGCCGGCCATCGCGATGCCCAGCTTGACGCCGGGAACGGGGTGCAGGGCCTGGGGATCGGGGGCGTTCAGGTTGACGGGCATGGCGGTCTCGCAGCAAGGGGATGGGGCCGCATTGTAGGAACCCGCGGGCCCCTCGATTGCCCGTTTTCCGGGCAGGCCGCGGCTTCCGGCGGCCCCCGATGAAGAAAGGAAACTCCGCCATGGGCAAGTCACCCGGACATCAACAGCATCCCGAGCACCACGTGCGCGAATCGCGGGTGCCGAACAAGGTGCGCGCCACGCTGGACGGCGAAGTGATCGCCGAATCGGCCGACGTGATCCGCGTCGACGAGGACGGCATGCCGCCGCGCTATTACTTTCCACGCAACGACGTCTGCGTCGCCAAGCTCGACCGCACCGAAAGCAGCTCGCGCTGCCCGTTCAAGGGCGTGGCCACGTACTACAGCATCACCCAGGGCAAGCGCCAGCTGGAGGACGCGGTGTGGTCGTACGAGGATCCGTACGACGAGCATGCTGCGCTGAAGGGCCGACTGGCCTTCTATGACGACAGGCACCCGGTGATCCACGTGCACGAGCTGTCGACCGCGGCGGCGTAACGGGAGGGCACGGATCGGGAGACGGACCGCGCCGACGAGACCCCTGGCACGCCGGATGGTTGAGGGTTTACCCTGAGTTGAGTCGAGCCCCAACTGCATTCATCCAGGAATTTTTTCCAACCGACGTGCATGAACGACTGATCGACCTGTCGACACCCGACCCGATGCACGTGCCCCTGCGGGGCCTGGACAAGGCGGCGCGCTCGTCTATACTGTACATTCATACAGTATCGAGACGACCGATGAACGCGCCGCTGCTCCCCGAGATTCTCCGTTTGCGGGAAGACTCGCCCCAGGTGGCGCTGCCGCTGGCCACCGCAGGCGTGCTGCGCTACGTGTGGGAAAGCCGGTTCGGCTCGATGCTCATCGAAGTGGTCGACGACGTCGCCTATGTGAATGGCGAGCGGGTCGACCACGCACCGCCAGGAGCCTCGACACCATGAACCCCATGCGCCAGAACTACTGCCCGCCGCGTCGCACGATGCCTTCCTGGCTGCGCAAGGTGTGGGCCTGGCTCTAGCCGTCAGCGCGCCGGGCCGGACACCTCGAACTCGGTCACGTTCATCATGATCTTGCGGCTGTGCCATGCCGTGTGGCCATGGAACAGCGTCCCGCGGACCACCGCGCCGCGCGACTTGAGCGAGACCAGCTTCTTGTCGAGTTGGGGGTTCGATGCAAACAGCTGCACCTCGAAGATGCAGGTCTCGGGCACGTTGACAGGGTTCTTCGGGCCGACCTCGCCCGCCACGGCGATGGGCTGGTGCAAGCGCAGCACCGGGTAGGTAAGCCGGGTGCCATTCGGATGCCGGGAACGGGCGACGAACACGCGACCGGCCAGTTCGACACGCGTGGGCTCGTACTCGACCGACCGGCTGGACGTGCACCCGCTTTCCGTCGCCGGCGCGGCGAAGCAGCCGGCTGCCGTCCAGAGGATGAGCGAGGCGGCGCCTTTCAGCATGGCGGGGCGACGCTTTCCCTGGGCGCCTGGCCTGGATCGCTGACCGCCCGCCTCCATCCGCGCTTCTCGACCGCGCGGACATTGGGCACTTCCGCCAGGTGGTCGAGGTAGCGCATGAGCGCGAGCAACTCGTCGTCGCTTTCGTCACCCGTGAATTCGCTGACGGTGACGAGGTTCCCGAAGCTGCGCGCGTACTTTGCAGGCGTGTCATCGACCGCGACGATGGATTCGAGCCGGTAGCCCTTGGCCTTGAGCTTCTCCAGCTTCTTGATCGTCTGGTAGCCCCCGCTGATCCAGTCGCGGGTGGTGGTGCAGCGCTGGCTTGTCCAGACGAACTCCAACGCATCCTTCGGGAACAGGTGGTCGACCACCTGGGCGGCGTATTGCGCGCCGGACGACGTCCAGACGCCGACGCGGAATCTCTGCCGCACGTGCGCGATGAACGCATGGACGTGAGGCCGCTCGTAGACGTGGTACGGGCCGACCCTGAAATGCGCCTGCCGCGGCAGCTCGAACTCGCTGGCGTGCACGAGGGTTTCGTCGAGATCGAGGACGAGCAGCTTCCGCTCATCGCCGAGCGGCCGGGGCGGGGGCTGAAGCCCGTGAGGTCTCGTCATTGCGGCCTGCCGGCGACGCGCGCCAGCGCCGTCCAGATCAGCGCGAACGCCAGCAACTCGGCAGGAATTTCCAGAAACTCCACGGCTCTCGCTCCCGATGTGATTCCACGTGTCCGCGCCATTGTCGGCCGGCACCCCCCGGGCGTCCACGCCATCGCATTGCCTACAATGCGCGCCCTCTTGCATCACCCCGGATCCCGCGCCCATGGACGTCGTCGTCAACGAAGAACTCAAGGCCTACATCGACCCGTTGACCGCGGATGAACACGACGCGCTGGAGCGCAGCATCCTGGCCGAAGGCTGCCGCGATGCACTGGTGCTGTGGGGCGACGTGCTGGTCGACGGCCACAACCGCTACGGCATCTGCCGCAAGCACGGCCTGCCGTTCCAGACGGTGCAGAACACGCGCTTCCAGTCCATCGAGGACGTGCACCTGTGGATGATCGACCAGCACCTGGGCCGGCGCAGCATCTCCGACTACCAGCGCGGCGTGCTGGCGCTGCGCAAGCGCGAGATCGTCGCCGAGCGGCGCACCCGGGCCACCCCGGCCCCTGCAGCGGCCGAGGCGCAAACCACGCCCGTCGCCGCGCCGGCCCCGCTGGACACGCGCGAAGCCGTTGCCAAGGCGGCGCGCCTGAGCAGCAGCCAGGTGGTGCTGATCGAGAAGATCCAGAAGCAGGCGGCGCCGGAGCTGGTCGCGGCCGTCAAGGCCGGCACGATCTCGATCAACGCCGCAGCGGCGGTGGCCAGCCTGCCGGCCGAGGAGCAGGCCGCTGCCGCGTCGGCCGGCAAGGACGAACTGAAGCAGGCCGCCAAGCGCGCACGCGAGGCGAAGCGCAGGCCGGCGGCACCGGAGGCCACCGACGCATCACCGGCATCGGCCGGGACCGAAGACACCGTCGAGTCGCTGCGCGAGCGCGTGGCTGCCCTCAGCGCGGACAACGCGGCCCTGCGCCGGCAGGTCGCGCAGCTGCAGGAGCAACTGATGGCGCTCGACGGTGGCGCGCAACAGGCCGAGGATCTGTCGGCGCCGTTCTAGGCAGAACGCTTGGCGAACAAGGCCCACACGCCGGCCACCGAGAGCAGCGAGCCGCCCGCCAGGTTGAAGCGGCGCTGTGCCGCCGCCGACGAGACGAAGTCGCGTGCGGCCGACGCGAACAGCGTGTACACCGTGGCCGTCGTCGCCGACAACGTGACGAAGGTGGCGGCCAGCATCCACATCTGCGGGTGCGCCGGCAGGTCGGGGCTGATGAACTGCGGCAGGAAGGCCACGAAGAAGACGATGCCCTTCGGATTCAGCGCAGTCACCAGGTAGGTGTTGGCGAAGATGCGCCAGCGCGACACCGGCCCGTTGACCGCGGCCAGTTCGGCCGGCGACACCCCGGCGCGCAGCATCCGGACGCCGAGGTAGATCAGGTACAGCCCGCCCGCCCACTTGACGGCCGTGAACCAGAAGGCGGATGCCGCAAGCAGCGCCCCCAGGCCGAGCAGCGAGACGCCCAGCCCCGTCGAATCGCCCAGCGCGATGGCCGCCATCAGCGGCAGCTTGGCGCGCCGGCCGTTGGCCATCGAGTAGCTGATGATGGCCAGCGTGGTCGGGCCCGGCATGACGAGCAGGATGACGGTTGCCGCCACGAAGGCGAGCCAGACGTCGAGGTGCATCGGGAAGCTCCAGGGTGGGGAAGGAAGCGAGTATGCCGTGGCCCCGCGCTGCCTACGACTGGGGCTTGTGCTCGAGCCGCCACCAGCGCCGGCCGTCGGGCAGGAGGTCGGGCGTCGGCACCACCGCGAACCTGGCGGTCGATCGCGCGACAGGCTGCGGGTGGCCGTGGAAGTCGCCGTTCAAGCGCGCATGCCGCTCGGTTCGCTGCACGCGCCCGGCGAGCCTGAACACCAGCAGGTGCTCGCCTTCCGACACCTGCGCCGGCATCGTCAGCCTGCATTCGAGCCCGCCCAGGCCGAGGGTGCGGCAGGACTGCTCGCGGATCGAGTAGGGGCCGAAGATGAACAGCTCGTCCCACGCGGCGGTGGGCTGGACGGTCGCGAGATCGACTTCGAGCGGATGGTTCTTGTGCAGGTGTTCTCCGAGCGCGGCACTGAATTCGCCGGATTGCGAGCAACCGATGCAGGCAGCGGCCAGGGCGACGAGCGCGGCGACGGCCGCGGTGCGAGCGAAGATGGAACTCATGTCGACAGGCTCAGCGAGCCCTGGTGTAGATGCCGGGATCGTAGCGTTCCATCAGGCTCAGCGGCCTGGCGGGGGCCGTGAACCCGAACCGCTCGTACAGCCCGTGCGCGTCGCTGGTGGCCAGCGTGAAGCGGCGCAGGCCTTGCAGCTGGGGGTGCGCGGCGATGGCTTGCATCAGCCCTCGCGCGAAGCCGTGGCCGCGGTGCTCGGGCAACACGAAGACGTCGACCAGGTTGGCGAAGGTCGCGTAGTCGGAGATGACCCGTGCGAAGGCGACCTGGCTCGCGCCGACAAAGCCGCCGAAGCACAGCGAGTTCTCGATGCCGCGGCGCAGCGTCTCCATCGGAATGCCCCTGGCCCAGGTGGATTGCTCGCTCAGGAAGCGGTGGATCAGCGGCAGGTCCAGCTCGGTGCGGTCGGTGGAGATGCGAAGGTGAGTGGCTGGCGAGGGGATGGCGTGCATGGGGCGCGAGTCGTCACTTGGTCCCCGAAGCATAGGCCTTGCTGATCCACGGCAGCATCTGCGCCGCATCGAGCACGCGGTTCAGGAAGCGCAGCCGCCAGGTATTGATTTCGTCACCCGACAGAGGATCCTTGCTCGTGATCTGTCGCCGGTAGGCGGCCAGCACCTCGCGCATCGCATCGGGCGGCGTGTTCGACAGGTTCACCACCAGCATCGGCTGCCCCACCGCAGCGTCCAGCGGCAAGCGCGTGGTCACGAGCAGCGGCCCCTCGGACGCGGCCGAACCACAGACCTTCATGACCGCCGCCCCCCGCTCGGGGCGGCACACGCTGGCCGTCAGCCGCGCCGCCTGCCCGAAATCGTAGAAGCGCTGCATCAGCGCATTGGCGGTGGCCTCGGCCTGGTTGCGCGCCGGCGCCAGCGCACGCGCCGCCTCGGCCCGGCCCTTCACCGGGATCATGATCAGGTTCAGGTTCTCGCGCGGCATCGCCGCCTCGCCCGCCGCATCGGTGGTGACGAACAGGTCGGACAGCAGGCGCAGCGTCGAGCGGTTCGCGGTGCGCGTCAGCAGCACGGTGTACAGGCCGTAGTCGGCGGGCGGCGGGGTCGTGCGGTCCACCGGCAGGTACACGCTTTCGCGCACCTCGGGGGTGGTCGGGAAGCCCTTGCTGGGCGGCTCGGTGCCGGGCTTGACGGGTTCCGATTGGCAGGCGCCGAGCGCCAGGGCCAGCGCGAGGCACGCCGCACGCCACCGCATCATTTGTCGGCCCCTGCATCGGCCGGCGGCGCCGGCTTGCGCCGCAGCGACCACAGCTTGCCCACCACCAGCTTCAGCACCAGCGCCACGAAGACGAACAGGCCGGCCAGCTCGCCGGTCAGGTCGACGAGCGGGTAGAGCCAGTGGAACGCCAGGCCGAAGCACAGCGCCATGGCCAGCACGCCGACGATGGACAGCGTCAGGTCTTTCATCCCGCGGACTGTAGCGGCCCGGCATCGGTGCCGCTACCCCAAGAGTGATGCAGCGCCAACGCTGTTCAGCGCGCGATCCTTCGACTATGTTGAACCGAGCAAGACTCGACGGAGGACGGGAATGAACAAGCATTGGTTCGTCGCCCTGGCCCTGTGCCAGGGGGGCGCGGCGCTGGCACAGGACTCGGGCGTCAGCGTCTCGGTCGGCGTGCGCGCCTGGTACACCGAATGGACGACGTTCAACTACATCACCGAGCCGGACGGCGCAGGCGGCACAAGGAACACCGGACTGAGGCAGGTCTCGGCCACCAACAAGCTGGTGTCGATCGCCATCCTCAGCGTGCGCTACGGCGACTTCTCGGGGTCCATCAGCGCCTTCCCGTCGACGCAGTACTCGTTCTCCGACGACAGCAACGGCCCGCGCAAGGAGTACGACCTCAACCTCGGCTATGCCGTGCTGCCCGGCCTGTCGCTGACGCTGGGCTACAAGCAGGTCACGCAGTTCGGCGGCGAGAACCGCTACCGGCCGTCCGGCCCGCTGGTCGGCGCCACCGGCACCGCCGCGCTCAGCGGCGCGTGGTCCTTGTACGGCACCGTGGGCGTGGGACGCCTGAAGACCCCGGCCGGGGACACGGTCTCCTACAAGGCGAACTACCGGCTGACCGAAGCGGGCCTGGCGTATGCGTTGGACAGCGACGGGCTGCTGGCCAAGCGCTGGACCTTCACCGGCGGCTACCGCATGCAGGTCATGAGCTCGAAGGATGCCTTCCAGGGGCAGGACGGCCAGGACACGACACAGGGCTTCACGCTGGGCGTCATCGCGACGTTCTGATCGCGCATCGCTCGTCAGTTGACGGGCGGCAGGATGGGCCCCGGGGGTGGGCGCGACTCGGGACAGGTGACGAAGCAGAACTCGCCGCTGAACGACGAATACGAGTAGGGCCTCTGGAGTTTGCCCAGGCGCTCGGTCTCGTCGACGACGCCGGCGGTCACCTGCTTCATGAACTGTTCGACCGTCACGCCGGGGGCACCGATGTTGCGGACGATGTGCTTGGTGAACGCCCCATTGCGCCCCGCACCGTCGGAGGCGGCTTCCCTCGAGGCGGTGGCGTAGAACACCGTCGTGCGAGGCGGCGCATCCTGGATCGCCGCGAGGCCATAGCTCGCCCGGGCCACGGTCTCGAGCGAGCGAACGAGAGTCGAGGGCGCGGACGTCCGCGGGCTCGAAGCGAACAGGTCGGTGCGGCAGGCGTCGAGGATGATCAACTGGAACCTGGCCGGCTTCTGCCCCAGGCTCTTGACGAGGTTGTCGATGCTGTAGAGCACCCCCCGCGGGTCCTCGGTTGCTGCCTTGACCGTCGCCTGGGTCGGGACCAGGAAGTTGGCACCGTTCGCCTGCACGCCATGGCCGGAGTAGAAGAACACGCCCACGGTATTCGGCCCCAGTTGGTCGACATAGCCCTTGACCAGGGCCTCGAACTCGTCGTGGTTGCGCACGTTGGTGTGGCACAGCGTCCTGAAGCCGAGCTTGCCCAGCGAAGCGCACATGTCGCTGGCGTCGTTGATGGGGTTGCGCAGGACCGGGGCATTCTCGTAGGCGGCATTGCCGATCACGAGCGCCAGCTTCGGGGTGCCGGGCGCGGCGGGCTTGGACGCGCAGGCAGACAGCAGCAGCGCGCAGGCCATGAGCACGGCGCGGCGAAGGAAGGCACCGGAAGTTGTCACGGGCAGGCGGGTCGAGGGAGCAACTTGCCGATGATGCGCGCAATGGCGCGCGGCTTCAACGCGCCGTAGCGTGCGCGTCATCAATCTTGATCATTGAAACCCGGATTGGCATCCGGGGTTACTGCCCCCACGAGAAGCGCCCCGCCATCGACTTGCCGTCGATCTGCAGCACGCCGTCGTCGCCTCGCACGGTGAGGGAAAAACCTGCAGGCAGCGCCGGGTCGCCCGGGTTCACGAAGCGAAGCAGCAGCGTCTTCTGCGCCGTGTCGAAGGCCTCGACCTTGAGATGGCGCATCGGGATCGCGATGCTGCGCGCACTGCTTGGCGTGGCGATGCCGAGGCTGGCGATGGCGGGCCGGCTGTCGCCGCCGACGACGATGTCCACCACATAGCCTTGTGCATCGAACGAGACCGAGCTCGTCGCAACGGCGCTGCCGCACAGGGCCACGGCGACGACAGCCGCACACAACTTGTTTCGCATTGACCTCGCCCCTCGATCCGTTCGATGTCGTGCAGAACATCTTTACACACGCGCGGTCAACACGCGGGCTGCAAGGCCCGTTGGGGATGCGTCAACGACTTCAGGTTCCCCCATGCTGCATGCCCTCCGAAGCCTGCCGCGGCTTGCCGCCGCCGCCTGCCTTGCCCTCGTGCTGACCGCCTGCGGCGGCGGCGGTGACGACGGCTACGTCACCTTCGACATCGGCATCGAGGTGTCGGGCCAACCGATCAGCGGCGGGCACGTGCACCCCGGCCAATCGCAGGCCATCTCGATCTACGCCGGCGACACGCTGAAGCTCGATGCCAACGAGCCCGTCGTGTGGTCGCTCAGCGTCGGCGGCACCGAGGTCAGCGGCAGCGGCACCACGGTCTACTACGGCGGCATCGGCGTGACGCTCGATTCGCTCAGCTCGTCGCGCATCCTCGTCGACACCTTCTCCACCAGCGCCTTCAGCTCACCGGTGCCGCTGGTCTTCACCGCCACGTCCACGTACGACGCCGCCGTCGTCGCGACGGTGACGGTGTGGGTGTACTACTGAGGCCGGATCACGCGGGCTGCGTTACGCTGGACCGCCGGTCGCCCACCGACGACCGCCGCGGAGAAGGCATGGATATCACCTTGGATGTGCGCGCCCTGCTGGCGGCATTCAGTGCGACCGGCGTGCTCAGCGTCGCTGCCGCGCAATACCTCACCAAGCGGCTGCTCGACCATCGGCTCTCCAAGGACCTGAAAGACTACGACGCCGGCATCAACGAGAAGCTGGCCGTCCACAAGGCGGGGCTCGACCAGATGCTCAGCGACGCCAAGCTCGCGAGCGAAGCGCGCTGGAAGAAGGAACTCGACGACTACCTGGGCGAGCGCTCTGCCGAGCGCGACTACCGCGCCGAAGCGAAGAAGCGCCTGTACCTGGCCGTGGGCCCGCTGCGCTTCCAGCTGTTCGTGGCCGCCGCCGAGTTTGCCAACCGTGTCTCGCGCATCGGCGACGGCAAATACAGCTACGACATGTCGCTGGGCGGCTACTTCGGCCAGAGCACCGTGTACCGGCTGGTCCGCGTGCTGGCGGTGGGCGAGCTCATCGAGCGGCAGATCGCGTTCGCCGATTTCGCGGTCGACCCGGAGATGCGCGTGCTGCTGAAGTTCAAGCGCCAGGCCTTCCTGGCCTTGTCCAGCCACCGCGTGTCGTTGGGTCATCCGCAGGAAGACTGGGGCCAGCAGACGCAGCACATCTTCTACGACGTGCTGGCCATCATCGCCTCGGCCCTGATCGTGCAAGACACGCCCACCTCGCCTTCGCGCGTGCTGAGGTTCGACGAGTTCGCCAGCATGGTCGCGGCCGGCAAGGGCCTGTCCGCGCTCGACCCCTTGCCGCGGCTCATCACCGGCTTCTCCATCGACAGCAAACCCATCCTGTGGCTGCGCCTGGTGGCCCTGGCACAGCTGTGCGAGGGGCTGCTGGCACGGCTGGGCACCGACGTCGGGCTCGAGAGCGATGCCATCGACGTCGACGCCATGCTGCAGGCGACGCGCGACCCGCACGTGCTCGGCCACATGGAGGCCTACCGCGATGCGCTGGGAGGTTTTCGCAGCGCCGTGGACGATGCGCTCGTCGTCAGCGCCGCCGCACCACCAGCTCCTTGAAGCCGGTCGCGGCATCGAGCTCGCGCGACAGCAGCCAATCGGGCAGGAAGGCCACGAGGATCTCGGCCGTGGTGCGCACCACGTTGCCGTAGCCGGCATGGCCGCCATGGACCCGGCCCGAGGCATCGGAGACGGCCATGTGCAGGTGCGCGCCCGAGGGCGTGAGGCTGCCGGACAGGCTGAGCACCTCCAGCGGCCCGGTGATCGTGGCCTCGGTGGGCTCGCCCGCGAAGCGCAGCCTGGCCTCGACCAGGCTGCCGATGCCGGCCACGACGAAGGCCGAACCCACGGCCGGGCCTTGCACGGCCTCTTCGAGGGCGCGGCGCAGGTCGGTGCCGGGGGAGAGCCTGATCGGCTGGAGTTGCATCGCGGGATTGTGCGTGACGGCACGCCGGGGCCCGCACCTGGGGGGTGGGCTCGGCCGGCGGGGTGCCAGGCAGTAAAATCCGCGGTTTTTCCGATTGGTACCTTGACTGGCAGCCTGGCGCGAACACCGCGCCGCACCCCCCTTACCGGCTCGGCGTTGATTCGCCTGCTTGCTGCGCTGGACGACGTCCACGCCCCCGCATCGAACGACAACTTTGCGGACGGCCTGTGTCGATGGTTCGACTGGACGGACGCGATCTCCCTGTCTGCGGCACTCGATGGCCCGGCGGCAACGCCCCAGGCCGGCTTGCCAGCGACCGTGTCTGCGGGCAACGCGACCAGCGCCGAAGACCGCGACTACCGTCGCGTGCGCGCCGCGCTGGCCAAGCTGGCCGCATCGCCCGCGCTGGACGCGGCCGACGACTTTGCGCCGCACCGCCAGCGCTACGCCGCCTGGCAGCAGGCGATGGAGGCGGCCATCCCGGCGCTGCGCCGCCGAGTGCGCGCGACGCTGGCCGGCGCCTCGCCCGCGATGGCGCGGCTGGCCTCGCTGGACACGGTGATGGACCAGGTGGTGGGTGCGCGCGAACGCGTGCTGCTGTCGACGGTGCCTTCGTGGCTGGAGCAGCGCTTCGAGCGGCTGCGCCGGGCCGCCCCCGATGGCTGGCTTGCCAGCTTCAGCCAGGACATGCGCGAGGTGCTGCTCGCCGAACTGGACCTCAGATTGCAACCGGTCGAAGGGCTGCTCGAAGCCCTTCGCGGGCCGACACCCTCTTGACCATGAACAGATTCCTTCATCACGCTGCCTTTGCCTGCGGCCTGGCCGCCCTGGGATGGGTGGGCGCCGGCTACATCGGCCACAACCCGCTGGCCCTGGCCATCACGGCGCTCATCGCCGCCCTCTACCTGATGGGGGCGCTGGAGCTGCACCGCTTCCGCCAGGCCACGGCCACGCTGGCGCAGGCGCTGGCCGACATCCCCGAGCCGCTGCCGGGCCTGCGCCCGTGGCTGGATCGGCTGCACCCTTCGCTGCAGAACACCGTGCGCCGGCGCATCGAGGGCGAGGCCGCCGGCCTGCCCGGCCCGGCGATGGCGCCGTACTTGGCGGGGCTGCTGGTGATCCTGGGGATGCTGGGCACCTTTTTGGGGATGGTGCTGACGCTGCGCGGCACCGGCACGGCGCTGCAAAGCGCGACCGACCTGCAGGCGGTGCGCATGTCGCTCGTGGCGCCGGTGCAGGGGCTGGGGCTGGCGTTCGGCACCTCGGTGGCCGGGGTGGCCACGTCGGCGGCGCTGGGGCTGCTGTCGGCGCTGAGCCGGCGCGAGCGCCTGCAGGTGGCGCAGGCGCTGGACACGAAGGTCGCGACCACGCTGCGCGTGTTCTCGCTCACGCACCAGCGCGAAGAATCCTTGAAGCTGCTGCAGCGCCAGGCCGAGCTGATGCCCGCGCTGGTGGATGGCCTGCAGGCCATGATGCAGGCGATGGAGAAGCAGGCCGAGGCCTCGAACGCGCGGCTGCTGGCCAGCCAGGAGACGTTCCACGGCCGGGCCGAGGCGGCCTTCGTTGCGCTGGCCTCGTCGGTCGACCGCACGCTCAAAGAGAGCCTGGCCGACAGCGCCCGCATCGCCAGCGCCACCATCGCCCCGGCGGTGGAGGCCACGATGGCCGGCATCACGCGCGAGACGGCCACGCTGCATGCGGCGCTGGGCGACACGGTGCAGCGGCAGCTGGCCGAGCTGTCCACGCGCTTCGAGGGCAGCGCCACGCGCGTGGCAGACACCTTCGGGCAGCAATCGACGGCGCTGCTGCGCACGGTGGAGCAGGCGCATGCCGACCTGCATGCCGCATCGGCCGCGCGCGAGCAGCAGCGACTGGCGGCGATGACGCAGGCGATGGAGGCGATGGCCGGCTCGCTGCAGCGCGAATGGCAGCAGGCCGGCGCGCAGACGCTGGCGCAGCAGCTGCAGATCGGCGAGACGATGGAGCGCACCGCGCGCGACATCACCGCGCAGGCCGAAGCGCAGGCCAAGGCGACGGCCAGCGAGATCGCCCGCGTGCTGCAGGTGGCGGCCGAGGCCCCGCGCGCGGCGGCCGACGTGATCGTGGAGCTGCGGCAGAAGCTGTCGGACAGCATGGCGCGCGACAACACGCTGCTGGACGAACGCGCCCGCATGCTGGAGACGCTGGGCACGCTGCTGGATGCGGTGCACCAGGCCAGCACCGAGCAGCGCGGCGCGATCGATGCGATGGTGGGCCAATCGGCCGCGCTGCTGGACCGCGTGGGCGAGCGCTTCAGCGAACAGGTGGACATGCAGGCGGACAAGCTGGCCACGGTGGCGGCGCAGGTGACCGGCAGCGCGGTGGAGGTGGCGAGCCTGGGCGATGCCTTCGGCGTGGCGGTGCAGCTGTTCAGCACATCGAACGACAAGCTGGTGGCGCAGCTGGAACGCATCGACGGTGCGCTGGCCAAGTCGATGGCGCGCAGCGACGAGCAGCTGGCGTACTACGTGGCGCAGGCGCGCGAGGTGATCGACCTGAGCATCCTCTCGCAGAAGCAGATCATCGAAGACCTGCAGCGGCATTCGGGCAAGGCGGCAGCGGCCCCGGTGGCCGTGGCGGCGGCGGCAGCGGCGACGGCGCGGTGATGGACGACATCGACGTGGGCGTGGAGGCGAGCACGCCGGTGTGGGCGGTGTTCGGCGACCTGATGTCGGGGCTGCTGGGCGCCTTCGTGCTGATCCTGCTGTGCGCGATTGCGGGGCAGCTGGAGCTGGCGACGAAGCTGGACGACGAAGTGCGCAAGCACCAGCAGGAAGAGCAGCGGCGGCAGGCCCTGGAGCGCGCGCTGGCGGTGCCGCTGGCCGCGGGGCGCGTGACGCTGGACCACGGGCGCATCGGCATCAGCGGCAGCGTGCTGTTTGCGTTCAACTCGGCCGAGCTGCAGCCGGAGGGGCGGCAGTTGCTGAAGAGCCTGGCGGCGCCGCTGGGCGCCTATCTGCAGGCGCGGGACGAGATCCTGATGATCAGCGGGTTCACCGACGACCGGCAGGTGCGCGGCGGGAACCGGGAGTTTGCGGACAACTGGGAGTTGTCTGCGCAGCGCGCGCTGACGGTGACGCGGGCGCTGATCGAGGAAGGGCTGCCGTCTTCGTCGGTGTTTGCGGCGGCTTTCGGATCCGAACAGCCGGTGGCGGCGAATTCGGATGCCGAGGGGCGGGCGAAGAATCGGCGGGTGGAGATGGCGCCTGCGCCGCGGCCTGCGCGGGGGAATGCCGCTGCGGCGGTTGCGCGGTGATGCGCGAGGGGATCGAATCGGCCATTGAAGCGCTGCGGGAGCGCGGGGCGCAGCGTGCGGATCCGGTGCGGTTTGCGGTCATCGAATCGATGGCGCGGCGGGCTGCGCAGCATGAGGGCGAGGTGCGGCGGGTGCTGGACGAGCGGCTGGCGGAGTTGCTGGCGGCTTTTGGCGATGGCATCGGCAGCGCGAAGTTGCCATCGATGGACGATCGCGAGGACGGCGCTGCACCGCGCGGTGCGCTGGGGGTGCTGGTGGATCGCATCGGGCGCAAGACCGAGGTGGTCTCCACCACCAAGGCAAAGGCCGCTCCACAGGCTGCTGACACGCCGGCGGCGCTGGAAGTCTTGCCCTACCTGCGGCGCACCTGGTCGAAGCTGAGCGCCGAGCAACGGCTGGCGCAATCCCAATCGGCATTGCCGGAGAACGCCGGACCGCTCAACTCTCATCACCTGGTGCATCGCTCGCTGACCTTGATGCGCGATTTGTCGCCCGAGTATTTCGAGCGGTTTGTCTCGCATGTCGATACATTGCTGTGGATCGACATCACCAAGGGAGGCGGTGGCGTGGAAATGAAAGCCACGGCCTCGCCCACGCGACGCCCTGCCCCACGCTCGCCCTGACCATGACCGACAACAATCCGTACGCACCACCAAAGTCGCATGTGGCCGACATCGCAGTCGGCCCCACCCAGCCCAACCATGGCTTCAAGCTGGGCGCTTCCCTGTTCTGGCGGGTGTTGGTGCTGCAGACGCTTGTCGGCATGCCGTTGGTCCTTTGGATGTCTGTCTCGGATTTCGGTCAGGAGCTCAGGCTTGTGACGTTGAAGCCGACCATCGTCTACACGCTTCTGGCAGGCACCATGGCGGCTTCGCTTCAAATCTTCCGGCCTGGCCTGCTTTACTTCATCTGGGGCCATCGACTTGCCCTGCTGCCCAGCGAGTGGCGCCGCTTCAGTTGGGCTTATTGCTGCGTCTACTTGGCATTGGCAGTGGCCAATGTCGCCATCGCCCTGCTGGCTCCGGTGGCGGCGTGGGTTCAATTCAAATTGTTCATTCCACTCCTGAGCATCCTGGCTCTGTGCTTGATCTTTCCTCGTTTTCTCCCAGAGCCGCCGCGCAGCCCGTGAGAAACGCCGGGGCGGTCGTGCTCGACTGCGTTCGCGGGAAGATCGGCGCGGCCGAGTATTGGTTGGCGGTGTCGGAGGGCATGTCTTTCGCCGACCAATGCGGTGGCAATGCCGAATGGGAGGCACGGCTTCGCGAGTCGGCCGACTCGGGCTTTTGGCGACTGCACGCGCTGGATCGCTCGGATCCCTTCTGGAAGGGCACGAACGGGCTGGCGACCGAATCGAAGCTGCACGCGTTCGCGTTCTACGAGCTTGCGGCCGATCCGAAGAACGTCGATGCCGCATGCCGGGCGATCGCGGCCAGCCTTCTCACGGGCTCTCAGCACTTGGAGGCCTTCCCTTGGCAAGTGCTGCTCGATGGTGGCGCGGCTGACCTTCGGTTCCTCGTGGGCTCGGCATACGCCATGGCACCGTATTGGACGGATTTCAACATCGGCCCGACTTGCGCGCTCACTCGCACGCTGGGGCTGCACGCCAGGATGGAAGAGGCGCTGCAATGGCTCGCTGCACAGGGCGAGGAACAGGCAGAGTGGACGAAGGCGGTCAGGCATGCGCTTGCGCGGTAGGAACTGAGATTGAACCGAAAAAGCACCTGCAATGGCTGGCTCTTTCGGCGCAGATCGGCTTTGCCCCGCCCGTTCGCCCTGAGCAGGGACTGAGCTTGTCGAAGGCCCGTGTCGAAGGGCTGCACCCGCAGCGCTCAATCCCACCCACCAAGAACAACCCTCAACCGTGAGGATTGCTCGCGCGACCAACACCTGCCATGGTTAACCCTGGCGACGCCAGCAATGCATCGTCCTAAGTTTAGAAGCGGCAACAGGGAGATCGCTTGAATCGACGACTGTTCTCATTGGGCGCAAATGGCGCGCTCGGCTGATTGATCATGACGCCTGCAGTGGTGCGCAAGCGCAGCAGCAGTGATGCCCACAGCAAAGACAAAGGCGGCTGGTTCGATCAGGACGAGGTCGTCATAATTCCGTCGCCGTGATCTCACAAAAGCTGACTGGCGCGAACGACAGCAAGAGCCTTGAGGGTCAGATCCTGCCAACATGAGTATTTCCGCGCAGCGGCGCAGATCGCCTGACTGCAGAGCTGGACAGATTTACCCATCGTTTAACTTGGAGATGAATGTGAAGCTACAAGATCTGTTCGAGGACTGGGACAAAGGCTCGTACTACTTGCCGAAGATAAATGTCTATCTCAAGGGAAACGGCCTCAAGAAGAAGGAGATCGAAGAAGTGATAGGCATGCTTCGTGGCCTTGCAAACGCCATTGAAGGATTCTCGGGTGTCAGCGGCATCTACAACGTGGACGCGGTCAACAAAGAGAAGGTTAGATTTCACTTCTCCAGCGTTGAGAACGCCCATCGTTTCAAAGAGTGTGTTGAGAAGTATTTCGACGAAGACGTTCTGACAAAGTTTGCGACAAAGAGAGTTCACCGCACTTCTTGAGATGGGATGGCCGGACGCATACCTTGATTCAACAGACGCCTATAGTCGTCTCGACCTTGCAGGAAAAGCACCACGCCGGAATTACGGTCTACAACCGCCGCCTTGACTTGCTCGCTCTGCGGTTACCAAGTAGTCCGGAGGTGCTTCAGGTCTTGGGCTTGGTTCGCGCAGCAGCGCGCCTCTTCGGCGCTGGAGGTGTGCTACCAAAGAGCTGCTGCTGACGTGCAGGTTGACCGGGTGTCCCTGCCATCTCCACAAGGACCGCTTGGAGCTCAGCAGCAATCTTGAGCGCGCGGTGGATGCCTTCCGGTGCAGCGTATGACGTACCCTCAGTACCCTGACTCCTCGGGACCACTTCAACTGCGGAACCACCGCTGATTCGGAACTGGCAAGAGACACCCGGGAGAACCTCGACAGCTAGCAGCCGCTGACTCAATCGTGGAACTGAGGTGTAGACGTCGGACTCCTCGGATAGGCCAGAGAGCCACACGTGCTCCACCCAGGACAGGTCGGCCTGCGGCAAATCCGTCAGCCGATGTGACGCGCCAACGAGCCGCTGTACACCCTTTGTCAGACGCATCCACGATGCGTCCCAAGCAGACGGCCCAGCAAGTCCCCCGAGCAAGCCGAACCAAGCATACGTTTCTGGGCAGCGTTTGGCGTGCGCCTCGAGAAGGCCAACATGGCTAGTCCCGTTCCCGGCCAGAAAGGCCGCTGCAGCCAACATCGCACTGCCCATCCGACGATGGAGCCCTCCTACAGCGACCTGCCCCATCGCAACCTTCGCCACTTCTTCAAACCCGATCACCCGCTGCTCCGCAGAGCTGCTGCGAACAAGTTGACTTGCCCTCAGAGTCGAGCCTAGCTCTGGACTGACAGCGTCGACGACCGAATACGCCACATCGCCTGGCCCGTCCCCGTCGAACCTTTGCCCGCTTGAGGCCAAGGCCCAGATAGGCTGCAATGCGAACTGCTCGATGCGGCGCCGTTGGAACTTCGGGTTCCTTTCGCACGCAGACAGGCGCTCTGCCGCCTGGGTCGTAGCACGCTCATTGCGCTCGCCATACAGCAGCATCGTTCGCGTCATGGCAAACGACAAACACCCGTGCGCCCAGGACAGCGGGGTTGCGGCAATCGAGCTCACCTGTTCGCCTTGGCCCAACATCTCGCCGGCGACGATTGAAGCCCAACAGCTCAAGTCGACGCTACCATCCTGCGACGACTCGTCCGTCGACAGTCGCCAGTCATCCACGGTCAGCACGCGGCAATACTGACTGAGCGGGAATGTCTCTCGTGAGAATGTGTGGATCCAGCTGAGTAGGTCGGAAATCTTGTTCCCGTCCACCACTACCAACACGGGCGTCTGCCGCTCGCGAGGCGGCTGCCACGGATTGAGAGACTCAAACCCTACGGCCAAGTCCGCACCGAGCGAGCTCATGTGAAGTTCTGGAGAGCGTTCCTGCTGACCATCGGGGCGCTCCACCCCAAGCATGACTCCGGGGATGCCCTTTCTGGACAGGCCGTACCAGCCTAGCTGCGTAGTGTCATTCATCGAAGAGTGAATCCACAGAAGGGTTTGTATTCTCCGCGAACGCCGCAAGCAACTTCCTGCTCACTCCCGGCGAACTCGGTGACGAGTACGCCAGCAGCGTAGTTTTCGCTCGCGTAACTGCGGTGTACCAGAACTCCGTGGTGTCTTGCCTGCCCTGCGCTGCCTCGCAGGCGTACAGATGAACGACTCTGAACTCCGTTCCTTTCGCACCGTTGATCGTCATGACGTGAATGCGAGCGTCCGAGCGGAACAAACTGATCGAGTCCTGACTTCGGTGGTAGGCAACAAGGTGCGCCACCTCCGTTTCGTCGAACCAGGTCTCGAGTTCGTCGAAGTCCACGCGGCGCGGCACCAATATGGCAAGTGTCTCATCGGGATACGCCCGAAGCTGAATCCGTATCTCTTTCAGCATCGCCTCAAACTGCTTCGCCCGATCCGGAAACTCCCTGTGCTTCGCGCGAGACTCCCGCGTCGTCTCGTCATAGTTTGTTGTCGCCTCAAGCCCTTCTCCAGGATTCTTGGGCGGGTGCAAACGATCAGCTACGCGAGCTATGGCCTTTCCCATGCGGTAGTGGGCGGTCAATTTCTTGACCTGGAAGCCAAGCGCCTTCGCACGCGGCAGTCCGTCACCGTGATAGATGGATTGACGCACGTCACCGGCAAACATCAACCGTGGAGTCGAGTCATTCAGAACATCAACCTCGGCCGACGTTAAATCCTGGACCTCGTCGACAAGGATCACCTGGTGCACGTAGCCGCTGTAGCCCGGGGCGGCCAAGCCCTTGCGACTGTCTTCCATGACGATCTGTCGTCGTGCCTCGAATTGCTGCCACTTGCCGAGCGACTTCGTTGCGTTGATGCGATCCCAATAGCCCGGCACGCGTGACGCCAGGTCGCTTGCCCAGGACCAGTGCGTCGCAATCTGATCCGCGTCCAGCTCCTTGCGGCCGGTGTTGATGAACCCTGACAACACGCTGCCAAAAGTCAACAGCATCAAGTCCTTGAAGCCGGACTTGGACATGTAGGCCGCACGCAGGACGAGGATATTGGTTTTACCGCAGCCAGGCGGTCCAATGACCAAATACTTTCCGTCAAACGGAAGGCTGATGATAGCCTCCTGTTCCGTGTCAATCTCTTGACGCTTTCTCCACCACGTGCCTTCCATATGCTCCCCCGGTTCCGTGTCTACGCCGCCTAGGCCAAGCCCGCGTGGGCGACAAGATCAATCGGCTCATCCGTTGTCGACGCAAGCTGCCCAGCGGCTCTCTGGTCCGCGAGATGTCCAACGACTGCGGCAATCTTTTCCAGGGCCGCCTCGCATAGCGCTTTGACGGGCTGTTGAGTCTGCGCCTGAGCCACAGCCGCGCAGCGAAAGCGATCGCGTGTTGGCTCAGCACCGACTGCGGCCACAAGCTCCACTGACGCGAGCCTTGGCTCCACCTCGTCATCCCAGGCGAAGAGGAGCGCAAAATTCATCGGCACAGAATGCACCGGCCGCAGCGAGAATCGGACCTCGGCGTCCGCATCGGCGTAACTCGTGACCGTGTGAGTGGCGATCATCAAGCCGATGAGATCGGCGCGCAACTGCGCTTCGACATCTCGCAAGAACTTCGTCCGTTCCGCCAGCAATGTCGCAGCCGCCTGTTCTCGTGCCCTTCTCGCGTTCAGCAAAGTAGCGTGCTGGGCCGCAACAGCCCTCAGCAGATCGGGACCGCTGAGGCGCGGCGACACGAAGCGATCCCAGCTGACCAAGCGCAGACGAAGTTCTGGATCCTTGACGAGGCAGTCGGCAGCCAGCGCGGCGAGTGCTGCATGCTGCGGAGCCAGTTCGCCGAAGGCTGGCAGCTGACGCAACACCGCCATCGCAAGGATGTACTTGTTGTCAGTTCTCGCCGCGTCGGCAAACAGAGGGCGTCTGGTTACAAGGTCGTGGACCACGGCGCCTACCTGGTAGAGCGTCAGCGCAAGCCACGTCCTCGCCGACGGCGTCTGAAGCCTGAACAGATACTCAGGCGCGCTGTATTGAGCCGTCGCAATGAACGGCCGACGATAACCATGATCGGTAGCATCTTCGCCATCGTCGCGGCTGTCGGCACCACGGGCAATGCCAAGGTCGATCACCCTGAGTTCGTTGAAGTCCGGCGAGACGAGTATGTTCTCCGGCTTGATATCGCGGTGGACGATCGACTTCGAGTCCAGGAAACGAATGGCCTCAACCAATTGATCGACGAGGGCTGCAACTGCGTCGATGGGTACGCGGTCGAGCACTGCCTTGAGAGACGGCCAGGGGACGTAGCCCATCTCGATGAAGCAGCCGTCGGCGTTCGTGACGATGTCATTGAAGTCAACGAGATACCTGCAGCTGTGTCCCAGCAGCGAGCGCTGAAGATCAATTCGCCGCAGCTCGGCGAGAGCGTTCGAGCCCTGAAGCAGCGCAGGCTCGTAGACCTTCAGCGCGAACTCTTGTCCATCCTTCGAGGCGACATACACAGCCGCGGAGCCACCCGCGTCAATGTCCCGCTCGAGCGCGGCCCCGCGGTTCGCCAGATACTTCTCGGCAACAGGACGAAGTCGGTTTAGAAGTTCCTTGCCCATATTGGCGCCACGGTCGAAGAACCCATAGTACCTATACGATCGGCCGAAGAAAATGCCTATTCGCTCTTAGAGCGTGTCGCTCACCACGCTCGTGCCTCATCCATATTGAGGATGACGAACTGATGCGGACGGGTGTTGCACTTCAGGCTTGAGACCGCCCCTTCTATTCACGGCCAATCCTCCGGCACCAACGCAGGCGGCTTGGTCCAAGGCTGTTCCACCAATGCCTCCTGGAACCACTGTTCTCGGAGGTTCGCATGTTCGGTCACGATCAACTGGAAGCCAGGAACGTCTTCCTGAGTGAACTTCAGCAGCAGTTCGAACAGCCGGCGTACCGCATCGAGGTCAGCGTCGGCTTCAGTCCTCTGCACCGATCCGTCAGCATCCTTGTAGACCTGCTCGGAAGGAAAGTAGACCTGAGTCGGTTGATCGATCAGGAGGAAGCGTGGGATCGGACGGTTGTTCCGTGCCGAGAACAGGTGCAAAGCAAGCAGTGCCGACAGGTGGTAGGCCAAATGGTTCTCGCCGCCCCCAGTTCGGGCCATCGGGACCGGACGCTCTGGTCGATCGAAGATGATCGTCAACTGCGGCAGGCTGAGCCGCGCTGGGTAGGGGCCAAACTCGGCATTGAACTTTTGGATGTAGCGCGAGATCTGTGCCGAAATATTGTTCAGGATTGAGGTCAGGCGTTCGTTGCTGTCGTCAACGCCGATTTGCTCCTCAAGCTGCCGCACCCTATTGCTGAGGCGGCGATTCTCCGCCTCCAGCTTGGCAAGATCCTCGTTCGCGAGCAGTGTTTCCAAGAACAGGCTGATCCGGCCGACCACGCGTGCGGCCGCGTTGTTACGAGTGCCCATCTGCGCAATGACTTCATTGGCCGAGATCGCAGCGGATAGCTCTGTCTCCTTCTGCTTAATGGTGCCCGCGATCTCGTCCGCCTTGCCCGCCAGTTCGGCGAGATAGGCATCGAGTTTTGGCCGTTGGCCGGTGGCGACGCGCAGCTCCCTATCGAGCGATTCCAATTCGCGGAGCAGGACGGTTGCGACAGGTGATTCAAGCGCAAGGTTCCGCTCACTAAACGGCCACTGCCACTCGCCTGTGTCCGGGTTCTTCGGCAGCGCCTTTATCGAGGCTAGGCGGTCCACCTGCTCCGCGGCTTCGCTTTCGTAACCGCTGGCACGCTTGGCAAACAGTTGCGCGGCATCGATCCTGGCCTGAGCATTGCGGCGCTCCTGGCGCACCTGACTCAGTTCTTCCTCCAAGCGAGAGATCCGACTGCCGTCGTCGTCGGGCAAGGATTCGGGCTTCCACAACAACGCCGACCTCAATGCACCGACGATCCCGTCGTCGTTGGGGTTTCCGGCGATCGTGCCAACGACACCGACAGTCCTGGCTTCCGAGTAGAGGCCGACAGCCTTCTCCTGCGACGTGTCGATGGCATTGCGCGCGTGCTCGAGCTGCTTGGCGTTGATTCTCAAATCCCGCTGCGCCGTCCGCAACTTGGATTCCAGTTCGTACCGGTCGTGTGTGGAGACGCCAAGCAGGATCGGCAGCGTATCGCGGATCGCCTGCGGCTGGAATTGCTCGTTCTGTCGATAGAAGAGCTGGTCCTTATTGGCGACCAGCCCCTGCTTCTGGAACAGGTAGTAGAACGTGTGCTTGACGTTCGCATCGAAACTATCGCGGCTGTGTTCGAGCGCGACATCGGTGCGATTCTCGGGAATGCCGAGCAGGCGAGAAACTAGTTCGACAATGCTGTCGTCATCAGTGTTGACCGCCAGGTCATCGAACTCTGGCGCCCGCAAATGGGTGCCCCGTCTCAGCATCACCGTGCTGCAGCTGGCGCCGCCGCCAGGAGGAGTCGGCTTTGCGATCAGCACCTGTTCCTTCTCGAACTGATAGACCACGGCGAACCAGGCCACCTTGTCTCGAATAACGCCTTCAGGCACGTTGAATGAGGAACGCCCCATGCAGTATTCGATGATCTCGGAGAGCGCTGACTTGCCGGTCGAGGAGCGGCCGGTGATGACGTTGAGTCCGTCCACCTTGAAGCGGAGATCTCGGCGCTGGCCATCGGTGCTGTAGAGGTGGATGGAACTGATCTTCATGGACGAATCCCGAAAGTCGTGTAGATGGTCACTCGGTCCGCGATACGTGCGAATTCCCTTCCAACAATGCGCGCTACTTTCTGGCAGGCGACGGTCTCGTCTGTTCCGTCGACGGATTTGCGCACCTTCTTGGGCACCGTTTGGATACGACCTTCATCAGCGACGGTGATGCAGCCTCTTTCCATCAGCAGACCGAACCCTTCGAAGGCATAGGGCAGCATCTTGGTGGCCCGGTTGGGGAAGCCCACAACGACCTGCTGGTTCTTCTCCGTGGTTCTGAGCAGATGGCTGCGTGGGCTGTCGGCGATCACCTCGCGTGAGTCTTTGTGTAAGCACAGAGGCAGCACCAGCAGCGATAGAGAAAATGGCATACCACGGGCGTTCTCTTCCTCGTAGCCGTGTAGGGCACGGAACAGAACTAGACCGCAGAATGCTGGGTTGAACAGGCTTCGAATCTCGAAGGGGCGCTGATCCCACCGCTTCACGAAGCCACCCCCAGTACCTCTCCAAGTCGGTCGAGGAACCTGGGATGCCAGTGAATCCTTGGTTCTGGCAAGGCATCGGCCAGGATGTGGAAGCTGCCGCGGAGTACATAGGGCTCGTTCACCCGCGTACGGATGCGCAAGGACTCGATCTTCCCCGTTTCGAACTCCGCCCAGCTGTAGAGCGTCTCACCGGCTTCGCGTAGCGCGTCCTCCGCACTGTCGTCTTTTAGCTTCTCGAACGCGACATCACGATAGCGGCCCCACTCGTCGGCGAGACGATCCTCGTATTCCTCGACCTCTCCTGATACCAGCAGGTTCTCGCGCGCCCAAGCCGACCGCTGCTCGAACGCCCGGTAGTAGTCCAGGATCGCGCTCCGAATCCGATTGGAGGAGATGCCGATTGCACGCAGTTGCGCCACGAACAAGCGTGGATCGGACTCGGTGTCGATCTCCTCGGCGGGTACCTTTCCGCGGAAGCTGATGGGAAGGTTGTCCGCCTTGTATTCCTCAGCGATGCTGGATAGCTTGTCCGAGACTTCGTAGCCGAAGATCCCTTCCAAGCTGGCACCAGTCAGCTGCTTTATGGCAGCGTCCGTCCACCAGCCTTCCAGTCGCTCGAAGACGAACTCGCGGTGTTCGCGTCGGATGCTTCGCAGGTGCTTGTCCCGGATAGTCGCGGGTATGTCGCCGATTCGCGGGCTGCCATCAAGGATCAGGATGCGTTCGAGAAAATCCTGCTTTTCAGCGTCGCTCAGTTCGTTGAATGCCGTCGCGATCGGGGTAATGATTTTCGATGTCGACTTGGCGAGTGCGGCATCGGCCATCACAGTCAGACTTGTCAAGTCTCCGGAGGCGCCGGGATAGTCGGGAAGGAAGCGAATCAGGAACGAGTCGGCCGATACACTTCCAGTAGTAAACAGGAAGAACCGAAGGTTGGATGCGGCTCGGCCATCGCGCTTGTACCGTACCAGCCAAATGTTGACTGACTTCCAGAAATCCGTCGACAAGTCAGTCAACTTTTCGCCGAGTGCCTTGTGCTTGAGCGAAGCGAGGGACTTGCCTCCGGCGCCATCAATGAAGTCGAGATCGTCATCCTTTTCCAAGAAGACGGCGGTGTCCTCGGGCAATTGCAGCAGATGAAGCAGCGCGAGACGCGCTTGGTAGATGTATCCCAGCCCCTGCTCTCCCGCAGAGTACTTGTCAGTCGGTCTATCCGCCATATCAGCCACCTCCTAGGCACGATGGAGCGAAAGTGTGATCGAGGACTTCTTGCTGCACCCTCCAAACCACCAGTAACCACTCAGGTTGTCAACAGTATCAAATGCGCTTGGCTGAAGTCGATACGAGTCTGTACTAGTCGATCAAGGAGGAACAACCGAACAGTCGGCCGCTGAGTGTGAATCAAACCTTCGCATTCGACCACCGCAGGCGGTTCACCAACATAGAACGGGCTACTACTGTGCACTCGCTGTTTCTATAGCACGACGTACCTGCTAACTCGCCACAGACGACATCATAAAAGTTGATGAACAGATCTCCTTCGGCAAGTCGACACTTGGTCCAATCTTCGATGACTCGCTACAACCGCTCAACCTGGGCGGGTTCCATTCGCATGCTGCCGCATCCGAGTCGAGATGTGCGTCAATCCCGCCGCATCCACCACCTCCTTCACCTCCAGGTAGGCCTGCTTCCGCACCAGCTCGCCAAGCTTCGTGAATCCGTAATTGCGCGGATCGAATGATGTGTTGTTCTTGTTGATGAACGAGCCGACCGCGGCGAGCGATGCCCAGCCGCTGTCGCGCAAGGTCTCTCTGATCGCATGAGTGAGAAGGCCTTTCAGTTCAGGCACCCCCGCCACTTGGATCTGGTCCGCAGGCGCCTCGGGCGACCTCAAAACCTCGATGAAGATGAACTTGTCGCACGCTGCGATAAACGCCTCCGGCGTCTTCCGCTCCCCCAGCCCGTAGACCACTTTCCCGGCTTCACGCATGCGCGTCGCCAGCCGCGTGAAGTCACTGTCGCTCGATACGAGACAGAAGCCATCCACGTGCCCCGCATACAGCAGATCCATCGCATCAATGATGAACGCCGAATCCGTCGAGTTCTTGCCCTTGGTGTACGCAAACTGCTGCATCGGCTGGATGGCATGGCGATGCAGGTGTTCCTTCCAGCCCACCAGGTTCTGTGTCGTCCAGTCGCCATAGGCGCGCTTCACTGTGGCCGTCCCGTACTTGGCCACCTCCTCCAGCAGTTCCTTCACCACCGACGCCGACGCGTTGTCGGCATCGATCAGAACGGCCAGTCGGGCGGTCTCTGTCGCGGGCATGGCACTCCTCCGGCGTCTGTTGTGGACTCAGGATAGTCCGCAGGTCGCCGCGCGGAAACCTGTCAGGTCTGACATCGCGATGAACCCTGAGGGCGCAGTGCTAAAGTCATCCCGCCTGCCCCACAGCAGGTCGGGGGTGAGAGCCCGAGAAACCAAGGCGCGCAGCCGCACCAGCGGCTTTTGTTTTGCGCGTCAACGCCTATGGCTTCCAGTTTTACGGCAGCCCGGGCGGGGGAGCCTTCGGGCTCGCCGGTCCCTTGGTTCCGGTCTCTCAACCCTGCTTTGGGCTGCCACCCGCGTTTGAGAGCGTGGGGGGCCGCTTTGAACCGCAACCAAGGAGCCCTTCACATGGCTGGTACCCCCGTTGGCGATCGCAAGACCACGCCAACCTTTCCCGCTTCTTCACCGCAGTCCGACCAAGCGGGTTCCTCATCCCCCTTCGCCCCCTTCCCCGCCAGCTGCATCGGCAGCCTCGAGTTCGCGCTCAAGGCCGACCAGGTGAATCGCCTGCTGGGGCACGTCATCGACGTCAGCGATGGCGTGGCCGCGTGGCTGGAAGTCGGTGAACGAGAGCCTCCCCCCACCCCGCCCGATGCAGACGGCATGCCACCCCGGGTTCGGCCGTCGCAAGACACGGCCATGCGCGGCCTGTGCATCGCCTCGCTCGAACTCATCGGCGACGAGGCCAAGCGCTTGCGCTCGGCGTGATGCTGCCGCGGCGACGAACCGCCAACGGAACGCCCGGCTGGTAGCGTGATCGGGGCGTTCTTTCCGTGACCTCGCTGCGTGTGAACGCAGCGCTGTCGACAGATGGGCTTCGGCGCCAGGCAGGATTCAGGTGCAACCCCAGAGATACAAGGACAGCCCCGCTTGCTGAGCCCGCTGTGCGAGCTTGCGCAAGTCCGAAACAAGAGGCTCGAGGCCCTCGGGCGTGCCAGAGATCTCGTCCGTCGCGGCCCATTCAGTTCGAGCCTCAGCCAGGCGGGTTTCACTGACAGTGGCCAGCAGGTGAACCAAGCTCTCGGGAAAGCGATACAGCCATGAACCGTCGTCGCCCTCGATCGACTCGTCGATGAAGTCGTGGCGCTCCGGGCTCCAGGCCGAGCCTTCCAGGAGCGCCCAGAAGGTGCCCAGCTCAAGGGTCGTGAGCCCCTTGTATTCGGCCGGGATCAGCCGGGCCTTGATGCTCTGGTGAAAGTCGGGCATCGCGTATTGGTGCGCGTCTTCCGCGCTTGCGACGAACAGATCAGCAAGAATGCTCATGGCGTTTTCCGAAGGCTTCGGGTTGTAGGCACAAGTGTGAGCCAAGAGGGCCGCGCAATAATGTCGTTGTGCAAGGCGGCAGGTTTGCCGCCCACTTCCTGTCAGCCGCCGCCAGGGGTGTCCGTCATGCGCCGTCGCGCTTTCGCCATCACGGTACTTGCTTCGTCGCTCGCAACTGCAGCGAGCGCGGACGCGATTGACCCTTGCTCGCTTCTCTCGGATGCTGAGATGGTCGAGCTGGGCCTGCCGAAGGATTCAGTACCGTCGCGCGAGTCCCAGCCAGGTGGGGTGCAGGCTTGCAAGTATCAGTTCCGAACGCCGGGTGCCGCCTCTGACGGCGTGGTGTCCATCATCCTCTCGCAGGCAGTGCCTGAGCGGGTCTTCCAACTTCGCGGGCTGCAAGCCAAGGCACGAGAAGAAAGCACGCCGGCGCAACAGGCACGCGGCGAATACTTCGAGGGCATGGTCATGTGCAAGGTGGTCCTGGCGTCTCAACAGGAAACCAGCCAATGCATCGGCACCTCAGAGCAGTCCGTCGTCGCCTTGGCCGTGTCTCGACCGAACCTCGCCAATGAGGTGACGTATCCTGCTTCGCAATTGCGGATCACCGCCGCCTTGGTCTCGCGTGTCACGTCCAGAGGTGGCTGACCCATCGAGCGGTCGCGTGGCCCGTATCGGGCTTTGAGCCCCCCGAATTTCGTCTTCCAAGGCGCGATGGTTCGCATCGTCGGATTTCCTGACGCAGCTTCACCGTGGCGGCGCACGCCGTAGCCTCCAGGCGCCAAGATGTTCCAAAGCATCTTGTATTGGAACGCCATGCATTCGAATCCCCACCGTGTCGGCCAGGGCAACCGGTCGCAAGGCGGTTTGTCGCCCGTTCAACGCGAACAGAACCCCCCCGCGTCTTCCGCCTCGTCCAGTTCCCCCAGCACCGCGACGGTCCGCGCCAGCACGGCCCTGCAGACGCGGACGTCCACGGCGAGCACCAACCGGGCGGGACGGTCCTCCCCCGCCGGCCTGCGCCCCCGTTTCGCGGGTACCGCCATGTCCCAGCAGACCCCGGCAAGGGTGCGACCGGAACGCCACCGTGTCTCCCGCCCGGCCTATGACATCCAACAGGCCGGGCCGACGCCCGCCGAGTTGCAGGCGGCATTCACCGGCCATGCCAGCCAGCAGGCCCAAGCCACGCGCGCGCAGCAGATCGCCTTGCTCCGCGGACCGTACCGCGGGATACGGGGCGTGCTCGACATGGAGAAGAACCCCGTCCTGACCCAGCCTGGCAGGCGCGCAAGCGCGTTGGCCTTCCTCGGCCCGGACCAGTCTCCAGACGAGGGGCTGCGTCACCTGAACGCCTATGTCGACCATCTCACGAAGGCCACCCGCGACGCGTCCGACCCTGTCACCCAGACGCGGCTGAACCACTGTCTCGACGACGTCGCGCACCATCTGGTGAAGACCGGCTGGTTCGAGACGGGGTCCGTCAGCCAGCTGGCCCACCTGGCCAACAAGCTGCGCACGCATGAGCGCAATCCGGCCGTCAGCGCCGCCATCTCATGGATTGCGACGCAGGTCATGAGCCGACCGGCCTCGCAGCTGCGAGACTCGAAAGAGGTGTCGCTGCTGCTGAATGCATTCTCCAAGCTGCCACGCGAGCGCCGCACCGAACCGCTGGCCCACCTGGCCAGGGCGATGGACGCGGACCCCTCCCTCGTGTCCGGACTGCAGCCGATCGGCATCAGCACCGCATTGAACGCATTCAGCACCACGCCCGAGTCGCGCGATTGCAGCCGCATGGGCCTGCAGCTGGCCCAGCGCCTCGTCGATCGACCGGACATCGTGGAGGCGTTCGACGAACAGGGCGTCAGCAACGCGCTGAATGCGCTCGCCAAGTGGCCGCACGAGCCGGCCTGCCAGGAGGCCATGCGCCAGCTGGCCGCCAGGATTCCGGCGCTCTGCCCGACCCTGAACAAGCAGGGGCTCGCCAACTCCCTGCATGCCCTGAGCCGGCTGCCGAACGACCCTGCGTGCAGGCAGGCCGCCGAAGCGATCGTCCGGCGACTGGCGACGGACGCCACCCCCGCGGACACCATGAATCCCGAGGAACTGGCGGCCTCGCTCAACGCGCTGTCCAAGTGGCCCGACGACAAGTCCTGCAAGCTCGTGGCAGAGCGCCTGTTCAGACGCATCCTCGCGAGCCCGCCGGGCCAGGAGCCAGCCGTCGCCGATCGGCTCGATGCGCAGCAGGTCAGCAATGTGCTCAACGCGGCCAGCAAGTGGCCGAACGACTTCACGCCGGTCGCGGCGCGGATGGTCGGCCGCATCCTGGCCGCGGACGGCCTGAGCAATGACTTCAACGAGCAGGAGGTGAGCAACGTGCTCGGCGCGCTGGAGAAATGGCCGGCGCAGGAACAGTGCAAGAACGCGGCCGGCCTGCTCGCGCAGCGGGTCGTCGCCGAGGCGGCCCTGCGCTCGTCGATGAACCCGCAGGAGTTGACGCAGTCGTTGCACGCACTGTCCGCCTGGCCGGCCGACGCCACCTGCAGGAAGGCAGCCCTGTGCCTGGCCGCGCACATCGGCAGCGAGGACGGCCTGGTCGCACGGATGGAGCCCCAGCACCTGAGCCTGGCGGCCAACGCGCTCACCCACTGGCCGTCGGAGCCGGCGGCCCGCACGCTGGCCTCGTCGCTCCTGGACCGCGTCCGGACCGATGCCGCCTTGCTTGCGGACCTGAACGCCCACGACGTGGGCAACGTGCTCACCGCCGCGGGACGTTGGCCCGACGAACCGTCCCACGGTGAAGTCGCCGCCATGCTGGCCCAGCGCATCATCGGCGAGCCCGACCTGCTGGGCGCGTTGAACAAGAAAGAAGTGGTCAGCTCGATCAACGGGCTGACCCGCTGGCCGGAAAGCCCGGATTGCACGGCCGCCGCCGAGCGCCTGGCCGAGCGCCTGGCTCAGGAGACGAACCTGGGCGAGGGCCTGAGCGGGCACCAGGTCAGCGCACTGATGAATGCGCTCGCGCGGCTGCCCCAGAACGACTCCGCCAAGGCGGTGGTGACCCAATTCGCCGGCATGCTGTCCAGGAAGCCGGAACTGGCCTCCACGTTCAATCCCCAGGACGTGAGCAACGTGCTGGGTGCGCTGGCGAAGTGGCCTGACGACGCGGCCTGCGCCGACGCCGCCAGCCACCTGGCCGAGCGCATGACCCTGCATTCGCAGGACCTGAAGGACTTCACCGACCAGGGCTTGAGCAACAGCCTGGTGGCGTTGAGCAAGTGGCCCCAGAACGAAAAGTGCGCCGCGGCAGCGCATGAGATCGCGATGCACGTCATCGACAACGCCGAGGCCCTGCGCGATCCGGCCCGCTTCGAGGCGCGCACCCTGGCCACGCTGGCGAACGGCTTCAGCCGCTTCCCTGCCGATCCGGACTGCCAGCGCGCCTTGCAGGTGGTGGCCGAAAGCGTCGGCACCGCAGAGCGGCCCTGGCGCGAATTCAACCTCGTCTCGCTGGCCCAGCTGGCCAATGCCATCGGGCGGCTGTCGTCGCAAGAGGGCGATTCCGCCGACGACCTCAAAGCCGTCGCCCAAGCGAAGCTTTACAGCCTGGCCGGACACCTGGAGACCCACCAGGACCTGATCGAGAACGCGTCGGCGAAGCACATCGGCATGATCTTCAAGGCACTGGCGTCGGTCCAGCTGCAGAAGTCGATGCGCCCGCTGGCCGCCGTCGCCATGCGCCGGATCAACACCCTGTGCGACCAGAACTCCCTGCGAGACGAGAACCTCGAGTCCCTCGGCACGCTGTGCATGGGCCTGCTGCCGCTCGCCCGCGGCGCCGACCTGGCCCGGCACCGCAAGGCGGGGCTGGCCTTGTTCAACAAGATGCAGCCCATCATCGATCGCAAGATCGAGGCGCACCTGCAGGACGGGGGCGCGCTGCACGTCGACGACAGGAGCGACACGCGGCGTCCGGCCCTCTCCCTCTTCCAGATCTTCAAGTCGTATGCCGTCGTGCAGGGGCAATGGAAAACCCGCTACGTGGCGGGCCAGCGCCAGGACGTCAAGGCCCGCAGCGAGGAACTCGGGCAATGGCTGGACAGCTCTCTGAAGCGCACGCGCGACATCATCGAGAGCGACCTGCAGGAAATGAGCTGGAACCTCATCGCCCAGATCGACTTCCGCGACGACGTCCTGAACGCGTTGGACTTGCGCATGCAGAGGGAAGGCGCGGCGCTCACCGCCGGCCATCCGCCGACGAAGTTCGACCTGGCGAAGCAACGAGACCGGATGGCCGGCGAACTGCGGCCGCTCGATGCCGGCGTGGGCGATACGCAGTACCGCCTGATCGACATGAAAGGGACGCAGCTGCGCGAGTCGCCCGAGCCGGGCAGCGAGGCCGAATACTCCCTGTACGCCAGCCTGACGGGCAATCCGCTGGTCGAGGTGCGGCTGCCGGGCGCGTTGAGCCCTTTCATGCTGGCGCGCACCATCAACCACGACGGCGAGCAATGGCGCTTCGACCTGTTCGGCGGCAGCCACCTGAAGGTGCCCAGCATGCGGCCCGAGAACATCATGGCCAACTCGCCAAAGGGCTACGGCCGGCTGCCGGCGATCCGGTACTCGGACACCTTGCCCGGCAGCGACATGATGAAGCTCGTGGCCAAGCTCGCTCCGCAGCGGGAAGACTGGTCGCGCATCCAGCGCGGGCTGCTGGAGACGGTCCCGCGCAGCCACGTCGTCGAAGGCTCGATGAACGTCGGCTGGTTCAAGGACGTGGCCGGACCCGATCACCCCTTCAAGCTGAAAGGCCCCGACGGCAAGCCGATCGCCCTGTGCCCGAACGACGGCTGCGGCTTCCTCAAGTACGAAACCGCGATGAAGATCCCCGCGGTGAAGGAGATGATCGAGGCATGGCAGGCCGAACGGGCCGGCACGGCCACTGCGGAGCAGAAGAAGTGGCTGAAGTCGCAGGAACAGACGGCGACCTACATGCCGCCGCAGGCCCTGCAGCACTATCCCCGCGACGCAGAGGCGATCGACGAGGCGCGCCGGCTGATGAAAGGCAAGCTGTCCGCCATCTCGCACACCAAGCACGGAAAGGAGCTTCCGGAACCGTCAGGCTCGTCGACATCCGAAGCACCGCTCGCTCCGGACGATGTCAACAAGCTCGAGCACTTCAGGCTGCTGATCAACGGCGGCTACGAGGGGGTCAAGGTGCGGGCCGTTCCGTCGGCCGACGATGCCGTGCACCTGCCGAAGCAGAAGAGCCGGCCGCACGAAGACCACGGCGGCGACATCCTGCTCGGAAAGCCGCCCTACGACAAGGAGAACCTGCTGCCGATCGAGGAGCATCGGGTCGCGACCGCGAAGACCGACGATGCGACGGCCCGGATGCTCAGCGAAGGCTGCTTCGCCATCCAGTACAGCTACACCGCCTTCGACGACCGGTCGAAGGGGAGCGATCCCGACATGCTGCAGAGCAAAGGCATGCTGATCATTCCGATGCCGGAGTATTGGCCCGAGGAGTACCAGGACCTGGACATGGCCAGCTCGACCGAAGACATGAAGGCGTTCAGCGGCTGGATCGCCAAGCGCGACCGCGACGCCCTGCCCGCCACGATGCCGACGACGGGCAGCCTGCGCGTCAAGGATTTGCTGTTGCCGGGAACGTTGGGTGCCATCCCCATCCCCGAGCTGCGCAAGCGCGACATGGACACCGATGGCGACGATGCCTACGTCTTCGCCGGCTACCCGAAGCTGACGGAGCTGGTCAAGACCACGATGACCGAGCGCAACGAGCGCAAGGGCGCGCCACGCTCCTTCAAGCCGGTCAAGACGGCGCAGACGGCCTACGACAAGGAGCAGAACTACCAGCCCGGTCGAGCCAGCAACATTCTCGACGCCCAGCAAGGCGACGCGCTGGTCGGAAAGGCGAGCATGGCGGCCGTGCGCTTCCTCGCGCAGCCTGATGACATCCGCCACAAGATGGCGGAGGACTGGATGTTCGGGACCTACGACGGCGTCGAGCGAGACCTGAGAAACGGGCTGCTGGACCTGGTGGGCGCCCCGCCTGCGCAGGCGCAGCAGAAGCTGCCGGAACTGCTGAAGCAGGCCGAGGCGGCGATCGGCCGCGCACACCACGAGCAGGCCATCGAGGCGGCGACGCTGCTGCGCAATGCCGTGGCCCAGTGGCACAACCCGGCGCAGCAGCCTGCGGCGACCGACCCGGTGTCCGAGAAGCTGGCGGCGCGCTTTCCGGAGCTTGCGCAGGCCTATGCCGGCGCCACGACCCCGCAGGCCCGTGTCGAGGCGCTGCTCGATCACTACCCGGCCTGCCGCCTGTCCCATGCGCTGTATCCGCAGGGCCAGCCCGGCTTCATCCCGGGGGAGCCGGAGCTGACGATGCGGAACCTGTTCACGCTGGCCGTGAAGACGGGGACGGATGCGCTGAAGTCCAACACCGGTACCGAGACCTTTCTGTCGGCCATCGGTCTCTTCGAGCGCCTGGAGCGCCAATACGAAGACCGCATCAAGGTGGCGCCTCACGGCAAGCAGACGGCGCGGCTGCTGCGGGACGACAAGTTCGATCCGGATGCGGCCCTGGCGGACTTGCGTCGCATGCCGACGATGGCCGCCGCCGTCATGGAGACCTCGATCGAAGAGCAGCAACGCTACGGGCTGCTGGCCCGACCGGTCGCGCCAGCAGCGCGCGTCGCGCAGCAGGCCAGTCCCGCGCAGATTTCCGCCAAGGCCGCAAAGGTCCTGGGGCACGCAACCAGGAACGAACCGGCCATCACGGGGAAACTGGAGCCCATCGTCGATCGACTGGGCGGTTCGCTCGTGAACATGAAGCACAAGCTCAAATCGCCGGTGTCCCTCGAACAGAAGCTGAGTCGGCTGATCGGCGTGAAACAGAAGTCGCTCGACGAAGCGGCCGACCAGGTGAACGACGCGTTGCGGTATTCCATCACCTTCGACGACGGCGAGTTCTGCTCGAAGTACCGATCCGCGATCGCCGAGCTGGACAACCAGGGCTTCCAACGGGTGCAGGTCACCAACCATTTCAAGAAGAAGGACGAGCCGTTCAATGCGGTGTCCGTGACTTTCCTGAAGCAGCCGGAAAACCAGTTGCTGGAAATGCAGTTCCACACGCCGAGCAGCTTCGCCTTCAAGGAAGGCAACCACGACCTGTACAAGAAGTCGCATGCGATGGACATGGCCGGTCGCGATCCCGCACGCAAGTCCCTGATGTCCAAGGCGGTGAAGGACGCGCGGGAGATGGACAGGCCCGACGGCATCGACGACATCGACGACTGGCGCGTTGACGCCCCGCGCGTCGAGAAGAAGACAACGTCACGGCACTCGCAGCAGGCAGTGGCCAAGGCATCCCCGGAAGCCCAGGGCGTGCGAAAGCAGGCCGAACAGCTGGAAAAGGAGCTGTCGCCTGGTATCCGAAACCTGGCAAAGGAGATCGGGGCGGGCCTGCACAACGAAGACCATTGGCTGGCCGAGGTCCTGAAGTCGCCCAAGTCGATCGACGAGAAGATCGCCCGCCTGTGCAAGCAAGGCCTCGACCGGAAGTCGGCCGCACTGCAGGTTCGGGACGGACTGCGCTACACGATGACGCTGCAGCCCGAGGAGTACGCGAGCGGCTACGAGCGGCTCGTGTCGGAACTGAAGGCCCGCAACATGCGCATCGAGCGCGTGCGCAACGGGTTCTCGGAGGAGCCGAGAATCTACGCGGGAATCAACATCAAGGTCAGCAGTCCCGGGGGCCTTCCTTTCGAGATCCAGCTGCACACCAAGGAGAGCCTGCGCACCAAGCTGCGCGCTCACCGGGACTACGAACGGCTGCGGCGCGTGGGCATGTCCGCAGAGGCGGACACGCAAGCCGAAGGCGGCGCGGGCCTGCTCGTCGAGGACCGGGAACAGGCACTGCGGGCGCTGCAGCAACGCGCGCAGGGGGTCCAGGTCCCGGACGGCGCGCAGCAGATCAAGGAGGTTGGCCGTGGCTGAAAGCTCGCCGGGTTCGAGCCGGAGCCCGTCAAGGGCTGCATGAACAAGCGGTATCCTCGACCCCTTTACTCCAAAGGATCGAAATGGCACTGGCAAAGAAGAAGCGCGTCGGCAAGAGAACCATTTCTGCCAAGCAAGTCAGAAAGACGGCAAGCGGCAGGAAGCGCCGCAAGTCCGACGGCACCCAACCCCCGAAGGCGGTGGCCCCGGCTTCGACGCCCGCGGCGTCCTGACCCCGCGGGACAGCAGATCGCGCAAGCTTCGCTTGCGCCGACTTCGCTTCGCGTGGCGCGTGGGAAGGGATCGGCAATCTTGTGACCATGGGGCCTCGAACCCTGCCAGGCCGGACCTGTGTCCGCCGACACATTTGAGGACCCTATGCCCACGCTCCCACCCACATCGCTCCTGACCAGCGCGCGCGCCGCGTCGCCGAAGCTCTCCGACAAGGTCGCTGTCGCCACGCTGCAGCAGCCGAAGAGCCAGCCCATCTCGCGCGACACCACCCACATGCCCAGCGCGTCCACGGTGCGCGGACGCACGTCCACGACCGGCGGCGCGTCCACCTCGCGCCTGCGAGCCGGCTCGCCCGCCGACCTGGTGCGCACGAACGCGATGGCCGGCGGCGCGCGCATCGACCGCGTCAATCCGCTGACCGGCGCGCGCACCGACCATGTGGACGAGGACGCCGCGTTCGAGGCCCAGGCCCGCCGCGACGCAGCCGGCGGCATCGTCACCGTCGATCTGTCCAAGGTTCGCGACAACTACCGATACGGCGTGCTGATGATCGGCGACGCCCGCCCGTCGGCGGTCGTCAAGGCGAACGGCTACGGCCTGGGCGCCGACATCATGGCCCGCACGCTGGTTTCCGAAGGGTGCCGCGAGTTCTTCGTCGCGCGCGCCTCGGAAGCGGTTGACCTGCGCGCCTCGTTGAAGCGCGACCGCCCGGACCGCGTCGATGAAGTCGCCATCAACGTTCTGGATGGCCTGGTGCCGGGCTCGAACCCGAAATGGCTGATGAAGCACAAGATCACCCCGGTGCTCAACTCGCTCGACCAGGTGAGGGCGTGGAACGCGGCCGGCGCGGCCGAGAACCGCAAGCTGCCGGCGATCCTCCAGTTCGACAGCGGCATGAGCCGCGCGGGCATGAGTCGCGACCTGCACGGCAACTCCGAGCTCGAGCAGTTGCTGAAGGATGTCGACGAGGGCAGGCTGCAGAACATCGACGTCAAGCTCGTGATGACGCACCTGTCCGACTCGGGTGACGCGCCGGCCGTACCGGGCGCCCCCAACAACACGGTGCGCCAGCCGGGCGAGAAGTCGGCGCAGCAGCTCGAGGCCTTCGACAGGATCGCCGACCAGGTCGTGGCCAGGTTCCCGGACGCGAGGAAGTCGATCGGCGCCTCGTCGACGGTGTTCCTCGATCCGAAGTTCCACAAGGACCTGGTGCGCATGGGCGGCACCTTCCACGGCCAGGCGCCGTTCGAGGCCGAGACCAACCCGCTCGCCCAGGTCGTGCGGCTCGAGGCCAAGCTCGACCAGATCCATACCTACGAGAAGGGTGCCCGCGCCGGTTACGGCGGCACCTGGGAAGTCACGCGTGACCAGGAGCGCCACGCCACCTTCGGCCTGGGCTACACCGACGGCCTGCCGCGCCTGGCCAACGGCAACGACGACCAGAACCGCCCGTATGCGAAGGTGACGGGCAAATCCGGCCGGCAGTACGACGCGCCGCTGGTGAGCAAGCTGTCGATGGACATGCTGTCGCTCGACCTCACCGACATCCCGGCCGACGAGCTGTCGCCCGGCGCCAAGGTCACGCTGATCGGCGACGGCATCACGTCGGACCACTTCGGCGCGATGTTCCGCACCAATCCGTCGGAGCCGCAGGTGAAGTTCTCAGACCGCCTCGTGATGGACTTCGTCGACAAGAATGCGCCGAAGCCCCACGACGAGCCGAACCCGGGCGCATCGCCGAACGTGTGGGGCCCGCAGCACGAGACCGCCGCTGCCGGCTGACGACGCGCGACGGCCCCGATGCCAGGCCCGCCGGCGAGAGCCGCGCGGGCATTTCTTCGGGGTTTACCGCAGGGAGCAAGCCTGGGCGACCCAGTCGTCGTCCTCGATCTCCCGTGCCGTCGAAGGGAGCACGCGAGAGTTCCAGGCGCGCTGCAGGAGTGACCTCACGAATGCTTCGTCGTGGATGGACAGCAGATCACCTGATCAGGCCGGCCAGCGCAGTCAGCGATTGCAGGGCACGAGTCTTCAGCATGTGATGTCCGGCCTACGGGGCCAAGCGCTCCTGCAAAAACTCGATGAAGCGTTGCGTCTTCGCCGGCAGCAAGCGTGTTTCGGTGAGCGCATAAACCGGGGTCGACGTGCCCTGCCAATCGGGCAATACCCGGCGCAGCCGGCCCGCCGCCAACTCACCGGCCACGATCTCCTGCGGCAGCAGGATCACGCCCAAGTCCAGTGTCGCCAGTTGCCGGAACATGCCGACGCTGTTGACCAGGAATCTCCCGCCGACGTCGACCTCTACGGTCTCTGCACCGCGATGCAGCACCCACGTGCCGACCTTGGGGAAACCCAGGCACTCGTGTTGCGCCAGTTGTGAAGGATGGGTCGGCTCGCCCGAGATCTCCAGGTAGCGCGGCGAAGCATAGGCCTGCACCGACAGACGGGCCAGCAGCCGAGCGATCAGGTTTGAGTCTGTCTGCTCGCCCATGCGGATGGCCACGTCGAAGGGTTCGGTGACCAGGTCCACTCGCCGCGGGGTGAGATCGAAATCGAATGTGATGCCGGGATAACGGCGCGCGAACTCCGCGATCAACGGGGCCAGGTAGATGGTGGCGAAGTCCACCGGCAGCGACGCGCGCAAGACGCCGCTGGGCTGCGCCAGCAGCTCACCCAGCTGCTCGTGCGCGATCCGCGCTTCTTCGACGATGCGCCGACAGCGTTCGTAGTAGAGCTGCCCGGCCTCCGTCAGCTCGACCTTGCGCGTCGTGCGATGCAGCAGCCGCAGGCCGATGGCCTTTTCCAAGGCGCTGATGCGCCGGGACAGCGTCGAGTTCGGCACCCCGGTGGCATCGGCCGCACGCCGAAAGCTCCGCGCATGGGCGACCTCCACGAACAAGGCCATGTCGTTCAGCAACTCCATCCTGATTGCGCCATTCTTGGATCAATGAATGCCAGTTTACCGGCTTTATCTCTTTGGCAGATCAATCGAAGATGCCGCTACACCGTGCCGAACCGCCTCGTCATGGGCCCGATGACCGAAGCCGCCTGAGGAAGACAACCATGATCACCATTGCCCGCCTGCAGCGCGCCAACCGGGGAGCCCATTTCCGGGCCTACAGCCTGCATGGCACCGATCCGGCGCAGATCGATCCCTTCCTCGGCATCGACCACGCCTGGATGAGCGCGCCCACCTTTCCGCCGCATCCGCACGCCGGCTTCTCGGCGGTGACTTATCTGTTCCTCGATTCGGAGACCGGCATTGCCAATCGAGATTCGCAGGGCAACAGCACGCTGATCGAACCGGGCGGCCTGCACTGGACCGCGGCCGGGCGCGGGGTGGTCCACGAGGAGAACCCGGCTGTGCAGGGGAACACCACGCACCTGCTGCAGATCTTCGTCAACCTGCCGCAGGATCGGCAGAACGCGGCACCGTTCGCGCTGAGCCTGGCACCGCAGGACGTGCCGGTGGTGCAGCGCCCCGGCGTTCGGGTTCGCATTCCGCTGGGCCGCTTCGGCGGTGTGCGCTCCCCGCTGACGCCGCCGACCGAGGTCACCTTGCTGGACATCTCGCTGGAGGCCGGTGCCGAGCTGCAGTTGCCCTTGGCCTCGGGGCAACGCGCCTTCTTCATGCCGATCCTCGGCCGCGCGGAACTCGATGGCCAAGGCTTCGGCCTCGATGACCTCGCTGCCCCGATCCTGCCGATCGCGACGGAAGCGACGACGCACAGGCTCGCCGCCAACGCGGGCGCGGCCAAGGTCGCCGTGTTCATCGGCGAGCCGCTGCGCCAGCCTGTGCTTTCAAACGGGCCCATGGCTTTTGCGAGCCGGGAGAGCCTGAGTGCGGCAACCGCCGCCTACCACCGTGGCGACATGGGGCAGCTGTAAGCCTGTCCTCCACACCCATTCACCCACCCACCACCTGGAGCTACACCATGAATGTTGAACGATTCACCGCCGACAACACCGCCTTGCTGCTGATCGACCATCAGGTCGGCACGATGCAACTGATCAAGAACATCGACAAGGAACTCGCCGCCAAGCAGTCGATTGCGCTGGCCAAGATGGCGAAGATCCTCCATCTGCCCGTCGTGATCACGTCGAGCCAGGAAGACCGCGCCCAGGGCCCGATCCTTCCGGAGATCGCCGGCATCCTGCCCGAAGCGCACGCGGCGCGCATCAAGCGCCCCGGCGTCGTCAACGCCTGGGCCTACTCCGACTTCCGCAATGCGGTGCTCGCCACCGGGCGCAAGAACTTGATCATGGCGGGCGTGACCACCGATGTGTGCCTGATCTTCCCGGCCATTGACGCTGCACTCGAAGGCTTCAACGTTCAGGCCGTGATGGATGCGTCGGGATCTCCCAGCGATCTGTCCGAAGAGTTTTCCCGTCAACGCATGCACGATGCGGGCGTGGTGCTCACCGCCACCAACACGCTCATGGCGGAAATCGCGCAAGACTGGTCCACGCCGGCCGGCCAGCAATTGATCACCTTGCTGTTCACCGATGTCTTCCCGGCTCTTGGCGCGGGCATCGCTTGAGCCTGAAGAGCACGACGCACGAACAGGTCGTTGTCGTCGGAGGTTCCCTGGCCGGCCTCACGCTTGCACTGGCGTGCGCGGCAAGGGGTGTGCCTGTTCATGTGGTGGAGCGCTCTGCCCGGCGTGCACACGGTGGCGACAGCTTGAGCATCGATCCCGCGGCGCTCGCAGCGACGGTGGGTCACGATCCTCGTGCGCATCCGATGTTGCCCGTCGTGCCCGCCTATCTCGATCGTGACTTGACGACTTGGCCGGCGTTGTACGGCTGGCTGTACGACCACGCTGCCGGCACACCCGGCATCACCCTCGAAGCCGACAAAGATGTCACATCGGTCACGCAGCTCGGCGATCGGGCGCAACTCTTCTTTGCGGACGGAACGCAGAGGGTTGCCGATGCGGTGATCGGCGCAGACGGCTATCGCAGCACCGTCCGGCGGGCGATGGCGCCAGACGCGCCGCTGGCCCGCTATGCCGGCTACCTCGTGTGGCGCGGGCTGGTCGACGAACAGGCGTTGAAGCGCCCCGTCCCCTGGCCGTCGAACGGCGGATTGTGGATAGAGTTCGTCGACGGCTATCGCTTGGTCGCTGCCGTGCTTCCAGGCCGCGACGGATCCCTGGAAATCGGACGGCGCCAGATCACGTTCGCGTGGTTCGATGTGCATCGGGGTGAGTTGCTCCGTCGTACCAACCGTCTGACGGCCGACGGCCACATCGCGGGAACACTCGACCGCGGCACGATCGACGCGGATGTCCGGGCAGAACTGCTTGCGCTCGTCCCTCGACTTTGGCCGCAGCCCTGGACGGAGGCGGTGGCTGTGGGAGTGCGCTGCGCAGACGCACTGAGCGGCGCCCCGATCGCCGAATATCGCCCTGAGCGGCTGGCCGTCGGCGCGCTGGCGATCGTCGGGGACGCCGCCCACGTCGTGTCGCCGATGACAGGACGCGGCTTCGCGACCGGCGTGGAGGATGCGGCGGTGCTGGCTCGATTGCTGGCAAACCGACGCGCCGATGAACCCGTTTCCGCCGCTCTGGCCCGCTACGAGGCGGCGAGATTGCCGTTCGTCCGTGCGCTGGTGACCCACTCCAGGCGGCTCAGTGCCGACTACCTCCGCTATGCGGCAGCGACCTGATGTGCGCCCGTGTCCTCGTTCCGGGAAGCTGCGTGCGCGCAACGCTCCAGTTGCCGGATCGCCATCGCGGTGTTAGCCTCCGACCCCCAAAGATTGACCACCGCACTGCACCATGAAGCAGTTCCTGACCACGCAAGACGCACCGATGACCCGCACAGTTGCGGCAGTTTCGCTGCGCCCCTATTGCGCCGAATTGCTTTACTAGAGCCTTTGCACCCGGAGGCTCGGCCTCCTGAGTTCCACAAGACCCGGTAGGCCTCGAGCCACCGGGTTTTTTGTTTTCTGCTTGCCCCGTTGGAGACCTGGACATGAGCCCCGAACGAGAACTTCTTTCCGCCGCACGCGCTGCCAGCGCGGTGCCGTGCGTCGGCTCCGCGGAGTGGTTCGTGTAGAGCTTCCAGGCCCCCATGCGCTTGGAGGTCCATCCTCCAGGCAAGAAAGCCTGTCGGGTGGTCCACCCCGCAGGCTTTTTTTTCGCCCGCATGACGGGCACCCCAAGTCTGGCGCGCGCGCCGACAACCCGCCGACCGTTTCGCCTGGCCAGCGAATCGAATCGGCTTTCACCCTGAAACTGGAGAAAACCATGATGAACAAGGTTCATGTGAACGTCGGAACCATCGGTCACGTCGACCACGGCAAGACGACGCTGACGGCTGCCCTGACCTTCGTGCAGGCCGCGCGCATCGGCGGCCGTGCGCTGTCCTATGGGCAGATCGACAACGCGAAGGAAGAGCGCGAGCGCGGCATCACGATCAATACCTCGCACGTCGAGTACGAGTCGGACTGCCGCCACTACGCACACATCGACTGCCCCGGCCATGCCGACTACATCAAGAACATGATCACCGGCGCCTCGCAGATGGACGGCGCGATCCTGCTGGTGGACGGCACCGAAGGCGCCGCGCGGCAGACCATCGAGCATGTGCTGCTGGCGCGCCAGGTGAACGTCGGCCACATGGTGGTGTTCGTGAACAAGATGGACCTCGTTGCCGAGGGTGACCGTGCGGAGATCGAGCAACTGATCGAAATGGAGATCGGCGCGCTGCTGGCTGCGCACGGATACCACGACGCCCGCTTCGTCTTCGGCAGCGCGCTGAAGGCCTTGGCCGCCGCCGAACGCGGCGACCTCGAAGGTGCCGACGTGCAATGCATCGTCGAGCTCGTGAACGCGTTGGACTCGCGCATTCCTGACCCGGTGCGCGACTACGACGGGCCGTTCATGATGCCCGTCGAAGGCGTGCACACCATCGCGGGCCGCGGCACCGTGGTCAGCGGTCGTGTCGAGCGCGGCGTGATCCGCGTCGGTGACAGCCTGGAGATCGTCGGGCTCAGCTCGGCCGGCGACGCGCCGGTGGTCGTCACCGGCGTGCAGTCCTTCCACAAGGACGTCGCCGAGGCCCGGGCCGGCATGAACGTCGGCCTGCTGCTGCGCGGGGTCAAGCGCGACGATGTCGTGCGAGGCCAGGTTGTCGTGAAGCCCGGTGCGCTGAAGCCGTACCGGACGGGGCGTGCGCAGATCTTCGTCCTCAGCAAGGACGAAGGTGGGCGCCACACCCCGTTCGGCTCCGGCTACCAGCCGCAGTTCTTCTTCGGCACGACCGACGTGACGGGTGTCATTCGCGTCGACACCGAGACCGGCGTGGTCGAGCCGGGCGCGCAGGTGCAGATCAGCTTCGAGCTGAACAAGCCTGTGGCCATCGAGAACGGCATGCGGTTCGCGATGCGCGAAGGCGGCAAGACCGTCGGCGCAGGCATCGTGACCGAGGTGCTCGGCTGATGGGCTGATCCGGCACTTGCCCCTGTCGCCTGCTTGTCGGGCGGCAGGGGCTTTTTCATTCGACACACCGTTTCGGCCTCGGTACAGTCACTCTCCTGGCTCGACCCTGGACCGAAGGACATGACAGTCAAGCGAATGGACAACGTCCTGATCGTTGTCGACGATCTCGAAGCGGTGAAGGCATTCTTCATCGCGTTGGGCCTCGCGCTGGAGGGCCAAACCACGGTCGAAGGGCCTTCCATCGGAAAGCTCATCGGCCTTGGCGACGTCCGAGCCACCCTCGCGATGCTGCGGACCCCCGATGGACAGGGCATCGAACTGGACAAGTTCCACACGCCCGATGCCATCAGGTTCGGGCCCGTCGACGCACCAGTGAACGCTTTGGGCCTTCGCCGCGTCATGTTCGCCGTCGACGACATCGACGCTGTCGTTGCGCGGGTGCAAGCCCTTGGCGCAGAACTCATCGGCCAGATGCAGTACGAGAAAGCGTACCGGCTCGCCTACGTTCGCGGGCCCGAGGGCATCATCGTCGGGCTCGCCGAGCAACTCGGCTGAAGCGGGCCATCGTGCGCCAGCGCCCACGCGCAATTCCGACTCGACGCCACTGTTTTTGACCTATAGGTCAAAAACCTTGTAGAGTCCGCTCCATGCCCCGCGAACGAGACTTCTCCGAGCCCGAGGTGCTCGACCGCCTGACCGCCGTCTTCAGCACGCACGGCTATGCCGGCACGAGCCTGGCGCTGCTGCAGGAGGCCACGGGCCTTGGCAAGCAGAGTCTCTACAACACCTTCGGCGACAAGCAATCCATGTACTTGCAGGCCATCGACTGTGCCGTGCAGCGCGCCGCGGGCGTGGCCGCGGCCATGCAGGCCGCCAAGGACGGACGCGCGGCCCTGGTCCTCTACTTCGATTTCATCGTCCAGAGCTGCGCCAGCGCCGACCCGGCGCAGAAGAACTGCATCGTCACCAGCGGCCTGCTCGAAGGCCTCGGCGAAGCGCCGTTGAGCTGGGAGTTGACCCACCGCTGGCAAGCCACCCACGAACTGCTGCGCTCAGCGGCAGAGCGCGGGCAGCGCGATGGCTCGATCGCCAGCCCTGCCCCCTCGGCCGAACTCGCCGAGCTGCTCATCGCGCTGACCAGCGGCCTGCGCGTCGCTGCACGCGCCGGGCGCAGCCGGGCGCAGATGGAACGGCTCGTGTCGCTCGCACTGGGGGTTCTCGACCTGGCCTGAGCCCTTGCCCCTTCCCTCCGGCCGCGCAAGCGGCCTTTCTTTCCCCTTAAATTGACCGAACGGTCCAATTGGAGTCCCATCATGAACAAGCCCCTTGAAGGAAAAATCGCACTGGTCACCGGTGCTTCGCGCGGGATCGGCGCTGCCATCGCCCAACGGCTGGCCGCCGACGGTGCCGAGTTGGTCCTGCACTACGGAAGCGGCCGCGCCGAAGCCGAAGCGTTGGCGGGCGCCTTGCGCGATTCCGGTCACAAGGCCCACCTGCTGCAGGCCGACCTGGCGGCCGTCGATGGCGGCCAACAGCTGGTCGAGCGGCTGTCGGGCCTGCAACTGCCTCGCATCGACATCCTGGTCAACAACGCCGGCGTCGCGCTGTTCGCCGGGCTGGCCGAAACGCGTGCCGACGAGTTCGAGACGCTGGTCAGCGTGAACATGCGCAGCTTGTTCTTCGTCACGCAGGGCGTGGTGCCCCTGATGCCCGCCGGCGGCCGCATCGTCAACGTCGGCACGGCCGCGACGCGCATCGCCTTCCCGGGGATCACCGCCTACTCCGCCAGCAAGGGCTTCGTCGATGCACTGACCCTCCAGCTGGCCGCCGAGCTGGGGGCCAGGGGCATCACCGTCAACGCCGTGGCGCCCGGGGCCATCGACACGCGCATGAGCAGTTGGATCCACGGCCCGGGCGGCAAGGAAACGCTGGCGCAAGTGCAGGCCTTGCCCGGAATCGGCCAACCGGCACACGTGGCGGGCGTGGTGGCCTTCCTGGCCGGCCCCGACGGCGCATGGACGACGGGGCAAGTCGTCGACGCCAGCGGCGGCACCAAGCTTTGAGGAAGATCTCGGCTGTCTCGCGACTAGCCGCTACTTGCCGGTGAAGTTGGCGACGTAGTAGGCCAGCAGGTCCAGGTCTTCCACGGGGACCTGGCTCAGTGCCTCGGTCATGGCCCGCGTGTAGCCCGGCCGGTCGCCCGACTTGAAGCCCTGCAGCGTCGCGCGCACGTAGTCTTCTTTCTGGCCACCGATGCGCGGCACCCCCTGGCCGCCGGACAGGTCGGTGCCATGGCAGAACACGCACTTGTGCTGCTGCGCCAAGGCCTGCCCCTTGCCCATGCGCGCCGCATCGGGCGGCGCGCCGGGCGCCGGCGCGGGCACCGGCGGCAGCGTGCCGATGAAGTCGGAGAAGCCTCGCAGGTCGGCATCCTTCATCGGCTTGGCCAGCGCAATCATCGCGTCGTTGTTGCGACGGCCCTCGCGGAACAGGAACAGCTGCGTGATCGTGTAAAGCGAAGGCTGGCCGGCCAGCACCGGCACGCCCGCCAGGTCGCTGCGGCCGTTGGCGCCGTGGCAGGCAGCGCACACGGTGCGGAAGCGCTCGGCATAGTCCGCCGCCCCGGCCGCAGAGGCCGGGGCCGCGGGCGCGGCGGGCTTCTTCTTCTGCGCCTGTGCAGGCGAGGCCATCGCCACCGCCAGCGACGCCAGCACGGCCAGCGCCGCGTTGCGCCGCCGGGCCGTCACGTCACTTGCCGCCATAGCTGATGCGGTAGATCGCACCGGCATGGTCGTCGCTGACGAGCAGCGAGCCGTCCTTCATCACGAGGAAGTCCACCGGCCGGCCGAGGTAGGTGTTGTTCTCGACGAAGCCGGTCATGAACGGCTCAACCTTGGCGCCGCCCTTGCCGTCGGGCCGGGCCACGTAGACGCCGTTGTACTTGCGGGTGCGGTTCCACGGCCCGTGGATGGCGATGAACATCGCGCCCTGGTACTTCGCCGGGAACATCTTGCCGGTGTAGAACTTGAGGCCGAGCGAACCGGCGTGCGGGCCGAGCAGCGCGGCGGGCTTCACGAAGTCGTCGCACGACTTGCCCCATCCGAACTCGGGGTCGGGGATGTTGCCCTGGTGGCAATACGGATAGCCGAAGTGCTGCTTGCCGGGCTGCGTGACGTGGTTCAGCTCGTCGTTCGGGATCTCTTCGCTGAGCCAGTCGCGGCCGTTGTCGGTGAACCAGAGGTCGCCGGTCTTCGGGTCGAAGTCGAAGCCGACCGTGTTGCGCACGCCCGAGGCGATCGTCTCGATGCCCGAACCGTCGAGGTTCATGCTGTAGATCTTCGCGTACTCGCCCGGGTCGCAGATGTTGCAGGGCGCGCCGATGTTGTAGTAGAGCTTGTTGTTGTGAACGCGCAGGAACTTCCAGCTGTGGTCGCTGCCCCCCGGCAGCTTGTCGTTCAGCACCGCGGTCGGTTCGCCGAGGTTGTCGAGCTTGTTCTCGACGTCGTCGTAGCGGACGATCTTCTTGTGGGTGGCGAAGAACAGCGAGCCCTTGTAGAACTCGATGCCGGTCGCCTGCTCGGTCTTGTCGATGATGACCTTCGGCTCGCGCTTGCCGTCGACCGCCTTCTCGGGCAGCACGTAGACCTTGTTGCCGACGAACAGCGTGCTGACGAAGATGTTGCCCTTGGCGCCCTGGCGCATCTCGCGCGCGTCGAGCACGCCCGAAGCCCAGGTCTCGACCTTGAAGCCGGGCGGCAGCTTGAACTTGCGGGTCGGCAGCTGGTCGGCCGCGGTGGGGATCGGAAATGCCGGCACCGGTGCCATCTTCATGGCCGTGTCGGTCTTGGGCCGGCCCTTGGCCCAGCCGGGTTCGGCATCCTGGCCGGAAGCCGCGACGGCCGCGCAAAGAAGCGGCAGCGCAGCGATGAACGAACGCAAACGAATCTGATGCATGTCTCACCCTTCATGTGGTTGTGGGAGAAATCACCGGCCCGAGCAGCGAAGACCCTGGGGGGTTCTCGGGCCACGGATGACGCTTGGAGTTCGATGCAGCAATCAGTGTCGCAATCGGTTATCTTCAGTCATGACAACGCCCTTGTCCACATCCCGCAGGTGAGTGCCACCGCATCCGCGAAGGCCTGCGCCCTGCTCCTGCTGGTCGGCGGGGGCTTCTTCCTCGCACCCCATCCCTGGCGATTCCTGGACGCGCCGCTCGGCCTTTCGGCGGCTGCCGCGCTGGTGGCCTACATCGGCCGGCGGCGCATCGCCGATGCCGTCGTGCTGGCCCTTCCACCGCTCGCCGGCCCGTGGCTGGATCCCGAGGCCGGCGCGCACGCCTTGCTGGTGGCTTGCCTGGCGGTCTACCTGCTCACGCTGCGGCCGCGCTTCGCCGCCGTGGCAGGAAGCACGCTGGCTGCGCTGCTGCTGGCAGGCATCCACCTCAAGCAGCAGTTCGCCGGCACGCCCTTGACGTGGCAGGACGTCCGGTTCTTCTTCCGCCAGTTCGCGGACAACGTCGGCGTGCTGGCGACCCAGCCGACGCTCCTGGGGTATGCCGGGGCAGCCCTGGGCCTGGCGCTCCTCGGCTGCCTGATGGCCTGGCGATGGAATCCGCCCGGCCGCCGGGTGGGCTGGCCGGCCCCGGTTGCTGCCGCGGCGCTGGCCGCGCTCCTCGTCACGCACAGCGGAAGCCTGGTCGCGCAGGAGGTCTCGAAGCTGAGCACCTCGGGTGCCTGGTTCGTCGGAGAAGGCCTGGTCGAACGGCCCGCCCTCGCCTTCTTCGCGACGGCCTCGCTGGAACCCCGGTGGGGCGTGGAGGCCGCGGACACGACGGCGTTCCGGCACGACAGCCTGAGGCTGCTGTCCGCGCAGGCGCGGCCCGCGCCGGCCGACATCGTCGTCTTCCTCCAGGAGAGCCAGTTCAACCCGGCGACCCTGGCAGGCTGCCCGGCCGCGCTGTGCGGCCTGGATGCCTTCGGCGCCGGCAGCAGCACGGTCGCGCACGGGCCGTTGCAGGTGCATGTCTTCGGCGGCAGCACCTGGCTGTCGGAGTTCGCGTTCCAGACGGGCGTTCCGCACGACTCGTTCGGGCCCGCGGGCGAGTTCGCATCGTTCAGCGTGGCGCCTCACGTCCACCGCTCCTTCGTGCGCTCGCTGAAGGCGGCCGGCTACCGCACCGTCGCCCTGTACCCGACGCGCGGCGGGATGATGAACGGCCGCATCGCGTATGCCGGATACGGCTTCGACGAGTTCCTCGACGCTTCGCAGCTGGGCCTGCCCGAGACCTGGGGCACGCCGGATGCGCTGGTGCACGAAGCCGCCCGGCGCGTTCTTGCGCTCGAGCGCAAGAACGACCAGCCGGTGTTCCTGTTCGTGCTCACCATCTTCAACCATGCGGAGCATGGCGTCGACATGGAACGGGTGCCGGCCGGGTTGGTCGCCGAAGCATCCCGGGGTTTCGCCTCCGCAGACGAAGCCCGCAGCGTGGCCGACTATGTGTGGCGCAGCCGCGCGTTCGAACGCGAACTGGAGCTCACCCGCGCGGCCGTCCTGGGCACGCCCAGGCCTGCGGTGCTCGCCTGGTTCGGAGACCACCAGCCGCCGTTCGCCAACGCGATCACGCTGAGGGATCGCATGCGATCGTTGCCGACCGAGACCGGCACGGTGCCGGCCCGCTACCAGACCTGGTACGAGGTGTCGAGCAACCGGCCCGAGCGGGTGCCGGCCCAGGCACCGCGTGCCTTGGATCTCGTCTTCCTGCCCGGCCTGCTCGCGCAGGCCGCAGGCGCCTCCATCGACGATTGGCTGGCCGCCAACATCCTGGCAAGAATCCGCTGCGTCGGCCTGTTGGAGGCATGCCGGACGCCGGGGGTGCGCGAGGCCTACCTCTCCTACCTTTGGAGCGACCTCAAGGAGTTCGAGCTGCCCTGAGGGTCGCCGGAACGGCGCCTTACACCATCGCCTTTCTCAGCAGGCTGGCCACGCCGCCGGCCAATGCAGCCAGCGCCGCGAGCGCCAGGCCCCAGTGCACGGCGTGCAGCGGTGGCATCAGCGCGAACAGCAGCCCCATCGACAGGCTGCCGAGCGTCAGCCCCGTGAGCCGGGCGGTGCCTTGCGCGCCGCCGGCCGCGCCGCTGCGTTCCTTGGGGGCGGAGAGCAGCATGTTCTGGTTGTTGGGGGTCTGGAACAGGCCGAAGCCGAAGCCTGCCAGGCTCGTGAAAAGGGCCATCGGCAGATGAGGGTCGCCGCTCAGCGGCCAGGCGGCGCACAGCGCCAGGCCGATCGCGAGGCTCACCCCGCCGACCGCGCACAGCCATGCGGTCGGCACCCGCCGCGCCAGCCGCGCCGACAAGGGTGCGGCCACCATCACTGCCAGCGGCCAGGGCGTCATCAGGAGGCCGGTGCTCATCGCGCTCAGGCCCAGCTCGTGCTGGTAGTAGAACGGCAGCGCCACGAAGCCGATCATCTGCCCGGTGAAGCAGCACACCGAGGCAACGATCGACATCCGGAACGAGGGCACGCGCAGCAGGTCCAGCGGGATCAGCGGGGCCGCCTTCGGCATCTCGCGCCGCACCAGCAGCACCAGCGAGCCGGCCGACACGACGAGCAATGCCGCGCCGTACCCCGGAGACGACGGCAGCCAATCGCTGCCCAGCACGAAGGCGGCGAACAGGATCGCGTTGAGCGCGATGCTGGTGACGTCGAGGTGGCGCCCGGTGGCTGGCGGACGCGGCAAGCCGGCGCAGGCGGCCAGCACCAGCGCGCCGACCGGCAGGTTGACCGCGAAGAGCCACGGCCAGCTCGCGACGGACAGCAAGGCGGCACCGACGGCCGGCCCGGCGGCCGAGGCGCCTGCGACCGTCAACGCGTTCCATGCGATCGCCTGGCCCAGCAGGCGGCGCGGGTAGGTGAAGCGCAACAGCGCAAGACCCAGCGGCATGACCGCGGCGCTGCCCAGGCCCTGGAGGCACCGTGCCGCGACCAGCCATGGCAGCGACGGCGCCAGCGCGCACAACACCGACGCCGCGGTGAACAGCGCGATCCCGGCGGTGAACACCCGGCGGTAGCCCAGCCTCTCGCCGACGGCGGCAGCGGGCAGCAGGAACATCACGACCGCGAGCTGGTAGGCGGTGACGATCCAGACGGCGTCGGCCGGCGTGGCCTGCAGCTGCTGCGCGATGCTGGGCAGTGCAACGTTGGCGATCGCGCCGTCGAGCACCACCAGCACGATGGCACCGAGGATCGCGGCGACGGCGGCATGGCGCCGCGGCAGCGGCAGGCCATCGGGCTCGCTGCCCGCGCCCGTGTCGGCGCGGTGCGGGAGCGTGGAAGGACGGGATTCGAGGACAGTGGACGACATGGGTGGGACCGGAGGGGAAACGCTCGATCGCGCCACATCAGGATAGGTCGGCGGCCCCGCCCCCACCAGAGCGTGGCGTGCATCTTGTCCCTGCATGCGGCGCCGGGCCCGGGCCGCCAAACCGTGCTAGGTTCAGCGCATGCCCACCGACGCCGACCTCAACCTTCTCATTGCGTTGAACGCCCTGCTCTCCGAAGGCAGCGTCTCGAAAGCGGCCGAGCGCCTGGGGCTGAGCGAATCGGCGATGAGCCGCACGCTGGCGCGGCTGCGCGAGACGACGGGAGACGAGCTGCTGGTGCGTGCGGGCCGGGCCATGGTGGCGACACCGCGGGCACTGGCGCTGCGGGATCGGGTGCGCGAGCTGGTCGACGAGGCCAGCGCCGTCCTGCAGCCGGCCGGGCCCGACCTGGACCTGGGCACGCTCAAGCGCATGTTCACCGTGCGGGCGAACGACGGCTTCACCGAGGCCTTCGCGCATCTGCTGGCGGCACGCACCGCGCGCGAGGCCCCGGGTGTACGGCTGCGTTTCGCGCCCAAGCCCGACAAGGACGTGCGCCCGCTGCGCGAGGGATTGATCGATCTCGACGTCGGCGTGCTCGGCGAATCCGGCCCCGAGGTGCGCGTCCAGGCGCTCTACCGGGATCGCTTCATCGCCGTCGTGCGGCAGGGGCATCCGCTGCTGGCCGAAGGCGAGATCACCCCCGAGCGGTATGCCGCCTGCGACCACGTGGTCACGTCGCGCCGCGGCCGGCTCACGGGGCCGGTGGACGACGCACTGGCCGCGGCCGGGTTGAAGCGCAATGTCGCGGTCGTCGTTCCCAGCTTCGGCACCGCGCTGTCGACCGCGGCCGCGACCGACATGGTGGCGCTGATGCCCGCCTCGTACTTCGAACACCTGCGGGCGAGCCCGATGCTGCGCTCGTTCGAGCTGCCGGTGCCGACCGAGCACATCACCATCTCGCAGATGTGGCACCCCCGGCTCGATCGAGACCCGGCGCATCGATGGCTGCGCGGCGTCGTGCTCGAGGTGTGCCGGGATCGGCGGGCGATGGTGTCTTGACCGCGGTACGACGTTGACCGCGCTCATCCGTGGCAGCGTCAGCGACGCCAGGAGGGCGTCACCTCAATCCACCTTCGCCGTGCGAAGCCGCAGCGCGTTGGCAATCACGCTCACCGAAGAGAGCGCCATCGCCGCAGCGGCGACCACGGGCGACAGCAGCAGGCCGAAGAACGGGTACAGGACGCCGGCCGCGAGCGGGATGCCGGCCACGTTGTAGGCGAAGGACAGGACGAGGTTCTGGCGGATGTTGCGCATCGTCGCCTGCGAGAGCGTGCGCGCGCGCACGATGCCCATCAGGTCGCCCTTCAGCAGCGTGATGCCCGCGCTTTCCATGGCCACGTCGGTGCCCGTTCCCATCGCCACGCCGACCGTGGCCGACGCGAGCGCCGGCGCATCGTTGACGCCGTCGCCGGCCATCGCGACGACACGGCCCTCGGACAGCAAGCGCTTCACGACCGCCGCCTTGTCCTGCGGGAACACCTCGGCGACGACCTCGTCGATCCCGAGTTGGCGACCGACCGCCTCGGCGGTGGTCTTGCCGTCGCCGGTCAACATGACGACGCGAATGCCGGCCGCCTGCAGCGACCTCAGGGCCTGGGGCGTGGTGGCCTTGATGGGGTCGGCGATCGCGACGAAGCCGGCGAGCTTTCCCCCGACGCCGACGAAGATCACGGTTGCCGCACGCTGGCGCTGCGTCTCCGCCAGCGAGGCGAGGGCGGCGGTGTCGATGCCGAGTTCGGCCAGGAACTTCGCACTGCCCGAGACGACGGCCTGGCCATCCACCGTGCCGACAACGCCCTTGCCGACCGGAGAGTCGAAGTCGGAGACCGGCGACAGCGACAGCCGGCGCTCCTGCGCGTCCATGACGATGGCCATCGCCAACGGGTGCTCGCTGGACCGTTCGACGCTGGCCAGCTTCTGCAGCACGTCGTCCGCCGACAAGCCGCCCACGGGTTCGACGTGAACCACCTTGGGCCGACCCTCGGTCAGGGTGCCGGTCTTGTCGACCACCAGCGTGTCGACCTTCTCCATCTTCTCCAGCGCCTCGGCGTCACGGATCAGCACCCCGTGCTGGGCACCCTTGCCCACGCCGACCATGATCGACATCGGCGTCGCCAGGCCGAGTGCGCACGGGCAGGCGATGATCAGCACGGCGACCGCGGTGATGAGCGCGTAGCTGAATGCCGGCGACGGCCCCCAGGCCAGCCAGGTCACGAAGGTCAACGCCGCCACGAGGATGACCACCGGCACGAACCATCCTGCCACCTGGTCGGCCATGCGCTGGATCGGCGCGCGGCTGCGCTGTGCCGCCGCCACCATGTGCACGATCTGCGAGAGGAGCGTGTCGGCACCGACCTTCTCGGCGCGCATCACGAAGCCGCCGGTCTGGTTCAACGTGCCCGCCGTCACCTTGGAGCCGACCGACTTGGCCACCGGCATCGGCTCGCCGGTCACCATCGACTCGTCGACGTTGCCCTTGCCGTCGGTCAGCACGCCATCCACCGGCACCTTCTCGCCGGGGCGCACCCGCAGGAGGTCGCCGACCTGTATGCCGTCGACCTGCACCGTCTCGTCGCCACCGGCGGCGTTCACCTTCACGGCGGTCTTCGGTGCGAGGCCCAGCAAGGCCTTGATGGCACCGGAGGTCTTCTCGCGCGCGCGCAGCTCGAGCACCTGTCCGAGCAGCACCAGCACCGTGATGACCGCAGCGGCCTCGAAGTACACGGCGACCGCGCCGTCGTGGGCTCGCAGCGCAGGCGGGAAGATGCCCGGAGCCAGCGTCGCGACCATGCTGTAGAGCCATGCCGCACCGGTGCCCAGCGCGATGAGCGTGAACATGTTCAGGCTGCGATTGCGCACCGAGGCCAGGGCACGCGTGAAGAACGGCCATCCGGCCCAGAGCACGACCGGCGTTCCCAGCAGCAGCTGGATCCAGTTCGACGTCTGCTGCGCGACGAGCGCGTGGAGGTCGATGAGGTGCCCCCCCATCTCGAGCCCGAGCACCGGCACCGTCAGCGCAGTGCCGATCCAGAAGCGACGCGTCATGTCGCGCAGCTCCGGGCTTTCGCCGGCATCGGCGGTCGCCAGCACGGGCTCGAGCGTCATGCCGCAGATGGGGCAGCTGCCAGGCCCCAGTTGCCGCACCTGCGGGTGCATGGGGCAGGTGTACTCGACCTGAGCACCGTGTTGCCTCGCGTGGTCATGCGGACCGGTGGCGGGCTTGCTCGGCGTGGACGACGGCATTGGGGGCTCCTTCAGGATGGCGATCTCGATCGCTGGTCAGTCTCTTCCTTCCCAAGATGGGAAAGTCAAGCGCCTTCAGCGTCGTGGATCCTTCGATGCGCCATCGTGGTGGGCGCCGTGATGGCCGTGCCCGTGAAACAGGTGCATCAGCGGGCAGGCCAGCAGGAACAGGAACGGAATGGCCTGCGTGAAGTGCGTCAGATGCTCTGTGAGCAGGTAGTAGACGCCGACCGCGCCCGCCACCAGCATGAAGACGCCCAGCGGCGACCGCCAGCGCGTGAGAGTGAATCTCGAGTCCATGGGGCCTTACCGGCTGGCCGCAGAGGCAGGCGGCATGGCCATGGGGCCGCCCGCCATCTTGCCGTCCTTGCCATGCATCTGGTCGTGCATGCCGCCAGGCTTGTGCATCTCCTCGTGCATCGGCTTCATCTGGCCCGGGGCCATGCCCGCCCCCATGCCCATGCCCGAGGCGGCCGGTGCTGCCGCCCTGGCCTGGATCGATGGCGCCTTCGCGGCGGGCGGGCCCTTCTTCATGCCCGCTGCGGGCGCAGAAGCGCCATCAGGATGGTGCGTCGCGTGGTCCTGCCCTTGCTGGGCATGGGCGGCGGTCGCGAGTGCGGTGGCCGCCGCGATCAAGAGGATGGTGCGCATGGAGGTCTCCGGAGGGGGTGTGGGCCAGGATCGCTGTTCGACGCCGGCAGGGGCTTGATGGCCTCAAGCGCTGCACGACGACGCGCCGCTGCCGCAGCAGCATCCCGCGGAGCGCACCGCGACGCGCTGGTCGCCGGCCTGCACCGTGACCGGCGTGTAGCCGGCTCCGGTGATCGCATCGCGCAGGGCATCGGCGTCCGATCCGGCGGGTTCGATGTGAACCAGGTGCTGCGCCAGATCCGCTTGAACCTTCGCGGCGGGGTCGGTGGCGCGGACGGCCTTCGTGATGGCGCTGACGCAGTGGCCGCAGGTCATGTCGTCGACTCGGTAGGTGAGCATCGCGAACTCCTTTCGGTGTTGATGCATGCATCCTGAACCTGCCCACGGTTGGAAAGTCAATGCAGTCCTGAGGCACCGTTGATGCAGGTCAATGGCCGCCTACCGGCGACTCGGACGACGAAAGGCCCCTGTCATGGGCCTCTACCCCAAGCGGAATCGACTCACTTCGCCGAAGCCGGGAAGGCGGGCAGCTTGCCGATGTCGCGCGGATCGTGCTGGATGATGACCGTCGCCTTCAGGTTCTTCGCGATCTGCTTGACGCGCTGGATCGACGCCAGGGTCTGCGCGCGGTCGTAGTTGAACCCCGGCACCCCGTCGTGCTCGTAGTTCTCGTGGAAGTGCACGGCATCGCCGCTCAGGATCACGGGCCCCATCTCCTTCAGGCGCACGAGCAGGATGCTGTGCCCCGGCGTGTGGCCCGGAGCGCGCAGCATCATGACGGTGCCATCGTCGAACACGTCCTTGTCCGCGCTCAGCGGCTCGACCTTGCGCTTCTCGGCGATCCACTCGGCGAACCCCTTCACGTTCGCGCTGGCCATCGGCGGCGTGGCATTGATGCCGTCCCAATCGCCCTTGCCGATCAGCAGCGTCGCATTCTTCAGTGGGCCCAGCTGGCCGGTGTGGTCGGCGTGGAAATGGCTGATGCCGACGTACTTCACGTCTTCGGGGTTGACGTTGATCTGCTTCAGCAGATCGGCCAGGGGCTTGTTGGTCGCACTCGGGACGGAGCCGGGCAGGTATCCCGTGTCCCAGACCATGACGTCCGAGCCGTGGCGGATGACGTAGCAGCTGAAGGTGAAGGGCTTCGTCGTCTCGCTGTAGGCAAAGGTGTCGCTGAAGCGCCTCGGGTCGTTGGTCCCGGTGCCGCAATCGAGCCGCGTCAGCGTGACTTCCTGGGCCGCTGCCGAAAGCGAGAGCAGCACGCCCGCGCCGAGAGCCAACCAGAAGCGGAATTTCATCTTGTGTCCTTGTTCATGTTCGGGGGGAGTTGCGAAAATCGGAAGTTGCAGTGGCTCGCGCCGCCGGCCAGGGTCTGCGTCCGTTCCAGGCGAATGCCACGCGTGGCATAGGCGTCGAAATCGAGGCCGCAGATGTTCGGCAAGACTTCCGTGTCGCCATGCCGGGCCGCGAACTTGCAGAACCCGCAAGCCTTGTAGTCGATGCCGAATTCAAAGTTGTCACCCGGCCCCGGCTCGACGAAATCGTAGACGAAATCTTCCGGAAACTCGTTCCGATGGCTTTCGGCGGCGCTCAGGGCAGCCTGCTCGCGCAGCAAGGCCTGGTTCTCCACCGACATGAACTCGCGCCCCGAGGCGAGACGTTCGGCTTCGGGCACGGTGAGCAATTGCGCCTTGTAGGTCTCCCGCTCGATGTCGCCGATCACGGACAGCGGTACGCCGTGTCGCCGGAGCACCCGGCTGATGGCCATGAAGCCCATCAGGCGCATGAAGAAATCGCTCATGCGACTCGCCGTGCCACCGACATAGGGCATCTGGGCGAGCACGGTCTCGAACTCGTCCATCACCTGCCGCCGCAGCGCATCCATGTCGGACAGATGCGCACGCTCGCGCAACATCGGTTCGGCCAGGTCGAGGCGATGGTGCATGGCGGCCTCCATGGCACCGCGATGCGACTCGTAGAAGGGATGGACGATCTTTGCCATGGGGCACCTTTCCAACGCCTTCACCTTGACATGACCCGCTGGTCCTTGGCCGCTTCGGCGAGTTGTCCGGCCAACGCAGCTTCCACGCCGGCCAACGCCCCCGCTCTGCCCTGCACCGCCGCCTTGTAGATCGCCGAGTGCGGGAAGCCGAAGACCGACGAGCTCTTGTGAACGACGCAAAGATCGTTGCCGCGTGCATCGCGATAGACCGCCCATTCCAGCGCGAGCTTGTCATTGAGACAGGCGCCAAAGAATGCGCCGACCCGCTCTACCACGAGCTCGGCGGACTCCTTCGCTGGATCGGCAGACGAGCGCCATGCAACGATCGCTTCGTCAATCTCGACGCCCGTATAGGACGCCTTCTCGCCGACGTAACGACGCACAAAAGCGCGGCCAAGGCTCGCTTGTTCACTCAGCTCGACCAAGACATCAGGGCTTGTCGATGTGATGGCGACAACGCCGCCCCCCGAGCGGGCCTTTGAACTGAAGAATGCGGAAAGGGTGGCCATCAGCGACATTGCAAGCAGGGCTCCTCGTCGGGTGGTGGAAAGCAGCATCGGGATTCCTGGAAGCGTTGCAAGTTTGCGAAATCCCCACCATAGCAGGGCCTCACCTGTTCGCGCACATGATGCGCACACCACCTCCCGTGCGCAACCCGTCCTTGCGCCGCGCGAAGTAGCGCCGGTTCAGATCTTCCGGCGCGGCACTCTCTGCGGAACTGAAACCCAGCGCGAGCAAGTGGCTGCGCAACTGCAGCGGATCGAAGGTCGACAGCCACGGTTCGCCGACCGCGGCAACCCGCCGCTCGAGGGCTTCGTTGACCACGCGCTCGATCGGATCGAGCATCGTCGCCGGGACGCGGTAGTCGAAGCACAGGCAGCTGCCCACGGCAAAGCCCGCCACCGTATCGAGTGTCCTCAGCACCGCGTCGACCGTCAGGTACATGGTCACGCCCATCCAGCCGATGCATGCAGCCTGATCGGCCCGAAAGCCCGACTGCTGCAACGCGTCGCCCAGGTCGTCGCGCTCGAAGTCCGACGGCACGAACGTCAGCGACGCAGGCACGACGATGCCGGCCTCGGCCAACAGGCGCTGCTTCCAGCGCTGCGTGCCGGGATGGTCCACCTCGAACACCGCCAAGCCCTCATCGCGGTGCGGATTGCGGAACGCAAAGGTGTCGAGCCCCGCGCCCAGGACGACGTACTGGCGCACGCCCGCCGAGACGCAGCGCGAGAGTTCATCCTCGACGAAGCGGCTGCGCGCGACCAGTGCGGCGCGAAGACCCCGTGACATCGGATCGTTCAGCGCGAACGGGTCGTCCCGCAGCGCGGCCTCGGCGGGCGCGCCCAGCAAAGGCAGCGCAATCCGGTCCGGGAAGACCAGCGGCTCGTCGAGCAACTGGTGCACGGCGCGCAACGAGGCCACTGCCAGCGCCGAGCGGCTCGGCTCGCCCTGGCGAACGATGTGGGTCGGCAAGGTGGACATCGGAACCTCCTGGGGTCAGAGGCTCCATCGTCCACCCTCACGCAGCGTGAGGGTCAAGCGGCTGCAGCCCGCTCCATGTAGCGCATGGTTTCCAACGTGAAGACCGTGCCAGCTCGAATCAGCGGCTCGTTCTCGTAGGCCGCAAGCAGCTTTGCGCGCAAGGCATCGTCGTGTCGCACCATGCGGTCCTGCAGACCCCGCCATTCGCGCGCCAGCTGGCGCGCCTGCGCGGAATCCGGCAGCACGCCATCGGCCATCAAGCGCTCGGCGCGCTCGCTGAGCGCCCGCCAGTGCGGATCCAGCGTCGTGTCCAGGCGCTGCAGCTCGTCCGTGCTGATGTACTTGGCAAGCACGGCCAGCCGCAGCTGAATCGCCTGGTCGATGTACGCCAACAATGCTCGATCCATCCCGGTGGGCAGCGGCAGACCCGGCTGCTCGCGCAACATGCTGCCCCAGCGCGTCAGGAGCGCGACGTCGCCATGGGCCCAACGCGCCGACACGTCCATCCATCGCCGCGCCAGGGGCTGCAATTCGATCGAATCGGGCGGCACGCCGCGGTCCATCGCGTCGTGGATCGCCTGCAACAGGGCTGGCCACTCGGCCTGGCTGTGCTTCCACCGCTCGAAGATGAGCTTGAGCTCGGCAGCGCTGAAGTACTGCTCGAACGTGTTCATCATCGACAAGCTGGCGAGCCAGTCGGCGATCTCGGGCTGGCCGCCGCCCGCGAGGATGAATTGCATGACGCCGAGCCGCTCACGCAGCGCCTGGGCCTGGGCGATCTCCCGATCCAGCGCGCCGATCTGCTGCGCGAGGATGGCCGGCAGCGTGACGCCGCCGCCGTCCAGCAACTTCGCCACATCACCCAGCGGCAGGCCCATGCGGCGCAGGGTCTGGATGCCATGCAGTCGCGCAACATCGTCACGGCTGTACAGGCGATAGCCGCCCTCGGAGCGCCCCGAAGGGCGCAGCAGCCCGATGCTGTCGTAGTGATGCAAGGCGCGCACGGTCAGGCCGGAACGCCTGGCCAGTTCGCCGACTTTGAGGAACATGTGGAAAGTATCCATCGCAGGCATTGCGGCCGCCCCCGCCCTCAGGCATCGCCGATCGCGGCGGCCCGCCAGGCCTTCGGCGAGCGTCCGGTCATGCGCTTGAAGGCATGGCTGAAGGCGCTCTCCGATCCGTACCCCAGGGACTGTGCAATCACGGCGATCGGCTTGTTCTCTTTCCGCAGGCTGCGCTCGGCCAGCCGCATGCGCCATTCGGCGAGATAGGTCAGCGGCGCCACACCCGCGCTCGTCCTGAAGCGAAGCGCAAACGTCGTTCTGGACATGGCGCACGCCTCGGCCAGCTCTTCGAGATGCCAGGATCGCGCCGGGTCGCCGTGCATCAGCCGCAGGGCAGGCGCAATGCGCGGATCGCTCAAGGCTCGCAGCCATCCCGCCATGGGGCTCGAGGTTTGCAGGTGGGCGCGCAGGATCTGGATGAAGAGCAGCTGCGCGAGTTGCGCCGACGCCAGCTGGGCCCCCGGCAGATCGGCCGCGTGCTCGTTCACCAGCTGCTCGAGCAGCCAACGAAAGCTCGTGGCCTGCGGCGACGCGGCCGGCACGTGGATCCACGGCGGCAGCACGTCGGACAGCAGGCGACCGCTGGCCTGGTCGAGCAGCACGTGGCCGCCGATGTGGGCAAAGTCGTCGCCCTCGCCAATGCGGCCCACGGGGCTCCTGCCGCCCGAGAACACGCTCATCGCATCCAAGGGCTCGACACCAGGCTCGCTGGACAGGACGAAGGAGCGCTTCGCCGCGAGCAGGCCCACGTCTCCGCTGGCGAACCGGACCGGTTCGGGCTCGCCGTCGATGGCGACCCAGCAGGATCCTTTCACGACCGCGAAGAACTTGATCTTCTCGGGCACCGGGAAGCGCAGGGCCCATCGGCCACCGGCCGTGAAGCCGCCGGTCACCAGGGACTCGGCGTGGGTGACCTTGAGGATGTCGGAGAACGGATCTGAGCGCATATCCGAACTATCGCGCAAGCAACTCGCACTCCGGCGCATTAACAATCCGGATCGTGGGTCTTAAGCTGACGGCCATCGTCTGGAACAGGCCATCGCCCCCGGACTTCCGCAGAAGACCCCATGAGCACCCAAGACATCCAAGTTCTCGTCACCGGAGGAACCGGTTTCATTGCGCAGCATTGCATCCTGGTTCTGCTGAAGAACGGCTACCGCGTGCGCACCACGGTGCGGTCCCTGGCCCGCGAGGCCGAGGTCCGCCACCACCTCCACGTGGGTGGAACGGACCCTGGAGATCGCCTCACGTTCGTCGCCGCCGACCTCGGTTCGGATCAGGGTTGGGCCGAGGCTGCCGCCGACTGCCGCTACGTGGTGCACGGCGCTTCGCCGACGCCGTCCGGCCGGCAGGCGAGCGAAGAGGATTGGATCCGGCCCGCGGTCGACGGCAACCTGCGGGTGCTGCGCGCGGCCCGGGATGCGGGCGTCGGGCGCGTCGTGCTGACCTCGGCCTTCGGCGCCATCTGCGCAGGCCATGGCCCCATGGATCGGCCGTTCAACGACGACGACTGGAGCGACCTCGCGAGCAAGAACATCTGGGCCTACCAACGGTCCAAGACCTTGTCTGAACAGGCGGCGTGGGACTTCATCGCCCGCGAAGGGCGCGGCATGGAGCTCTCCGCGGTCAACCCGGTGACGGTGCTGGGCCCGGTGCTCGGGGCCGACTACTCGCATTCCATCCGCCTCATCAAGAACATGCTGGCGGGCCAGCCCGGCGCACCCAAGATCAACTCCGGCTTTGTCGATGTCCGGGATGTGGCCGACCTGCACCTGCGCGCCATGACGCACGCGGCCGCCAAGGGCCAGCGCTTCCTGGCCATTGCGGGCGAGAGCATGTGGATGGCCGAGGTGGCAAAGGTGCTGAAGGCCCGCTTGGGGCCGCTCGCCGACAAGGTCTCGACGCGCGTGCTGCCCAACTGGGTGGTGCGGCTGGGGGCGTTGAAGGACCCAGCCTTGAGAGGCGCCGTGCCGCTGCTGGGCTTGAACCTCAACGCCACCAGCGCGAAGGCCATCCGCCTGCTCGGGTGGTCGCCGCGCCCGCGCGAAGAGGCGATCGTGGCCACGGCGGAAAGCTTGAATCGCCTCGGGCTGCTGCGCGACGCCCCGGCTTCGCGCTGAGCCTCTTCGGCATCGACGTCTCGAGGCCGGCGGGCATGGCGCGTTGGCCGACGTGGGGCCGGGTTCTCCTCCACGTTGAGGATCCCGGTTCGTCCGTGGACAAGTACCCTGCATCGACACGCTCAGGGATGCCATGAACAACTACCTGCTCACCACCGACGGCCGCTCGGTCGCCGCCGTCGAGGCCCAGCTGCGCCACTACCTGCCCGGGCTGGACGCGCACCTGTGGCCCACCGGACCGACGCAGGCCGTGCTGCGCGCGCCGATCCTGCGCGCGATCGAGACCGACTACGCCAACATCGGCACCGGCCCGCTGCTCACGGTGCTGGGCGTCACGCGCATCGACCCCATCGACGACGAGACCTCGGCCAGCCTGGTCGCCCTGCGCGACGTGGCCCAGCTGCCGCCCCGCACCGTCACGCCGCGCCCCGCCGGCGCGGCACTCGACTGGCACCTGCAGCAATCCCGCGTGCCGGCCGCCTGGGCCCTGCTCGGCGGGCCCGACGCGATCGCGTGGGGCACCGTCAAGGTCGGGCAGATCGACACCGGGTACACCGAGCACCCGGCGTTCGGTTTCCCGGGCGCCAGCTGGATCGACCAGGCCCAGGCGACGACCTTCATCTCGCCCCCGCCGGCCGGCGAAACCAGCGTGTTCGTCGACGAGCCCGGTGGTGGCCGCGACACGCTCACCGGCGTGTCGGGCGGCCACGGCACCCGCATCGGGGCCACGATCTGCGGCCATGCCCCGGGCGCCGCCGGCGGCGCGTTCTACGGTGTCGCGCCGAAGGTGCCGCTGGTGCCCGCCCGCATCACCGACAGCGTGTGGATCAACCACCGGCAGCGCGAGTTCAGGGACGCGGTGCGCCACCTGGTCGGCACGGCGCAGGTGAAGGTCATCAACGTCAGCCTCGGCGTCTTCCTGTCGGCGGTGGTCGACGAACTGCGCGAGGCCATCGACGAGGCCTACGATGCCGGCGTCATCATGGTGTGCGCCGCGGGCAACATCGTGAACCCGGTGGTGGCCCCGGCCAGGCTCGCGCGCACCCTCGCCGTCGGCGGCGTCACGCAGGCCGACGTGCCGTGGTCCGGCAGCAGCTACGGCCCCGAGACCGACTTCAGCAGCTATGCGGACGGCATCCGCCGCGCCTCGACGCGCTACGGGCCGCGCTACGAATACACCGGCGGCGGTGACGGCACCTCGTATGCCACCGCCATCACGTCGGGCGCGGCCGCCCTGTGGCTCGCCCACCATGCGGCCGCATTGGATGCCGCTTACCCGCAGCCCTGGCAACGCGTCGAAGCCTTCCGCGCGGTGGCGAGGGCGTGCGCTCGCGTGCCGGCCGGGTGGAACGCGGGAGCGTTCGGCACGGGCATCCTGGACGTGGCCGCGGTGCTGCAGCAGGCATTGCCGTCGGCCGGCTCGCTGCAGGCGCAACCGGGCGCGTGAGAGCGCGTCAAGGACTGATCTGTGCCCGATGGTTGGTGCTGCCATTCTCCGCAGGGCGGCTTGACATGCAGGCATTTACTTGCCTATCATCTCTGCAACCGAGCCCACTCGAAGGAGAGACATGATGAGCAAAGAGAAGACGAGCTTCGTCTACGTGACCTACATCCGCTCGACGCCGGAGAAGGTGTTCGAGGCCATCACGAAGCCCGAGGTCGCGCGGCGCTACTGGGGCCACGAGAACGTCTCCGACTGGCAGCCCGGGTCGCCGTGGCAGCACGTGCGCGCCAACGCGGAGCGCAAGGTGCAGCTGGTCGGCAAGGTGGTCGAGGTCTCGCCGCCGACGCGCCTGGTCATCACCTGGGCCGATCCCGCGCAGGCCGCCGATCCGGCCAGCTACAGCCGCGTGAGCTTCGACGTCGCGCCGTACGAAGAGATGGTGCGGCTGACCGTCACGCACGACGAGCTCGAGGCCGGCAGCGGGATGGCCAAGGGCATCCAGCAGGGCTGGCCGATCGTGCTGTCGAGCCTGAAATCCCTGCTCGAAACGGGACAGGGCATCGACGTCTTCGCCAAGCCGAAGTCGGCCTGAACCGGGAGCCGCCCATGCCCCAACCCATCACCCAGCCCTACACCGGCGGATGCGCGTGCGGCGCCATCCGCTACGCGACCCGGCACGCACCCGTCTTCCAGAACCACTGCCAGTGCCGCGACTGCCAGCGGCGCAGCGGCACCGGGCACGGCTCGTGGCTGACCTTTCCCGCGCAGGCCGAGATGGCGATCACCGGCCAGGCCACGCACTGGGAGGTCGCGGGCGACAGCGGCAACCGGAAGGTCCATGCCTTCTGCCCGACCTGCGGAACGCCGGTCTACCTGCGCTTTGCCGCGACGCCCGAGCTGATCGCAGTCCCGGCGGCCAGCCTCGACGAGCCGGGCCGCTTCGCGCCGCAGGTGCTCACCTACCGGGTGCGCGGGCTGGCGTGGGACACCATCGATCCGTCGTTGCAGGCGTTCGAGCGGATGCCGCACGCCTGAAGCCTGCGCCGGTGGGTTCAGCCCTGGGCCAGGCCGGCGTACACGCCGCGTTCGAACGCTCCAAAGAGGTCGACCACGCGTGCGTCGTAGAACGGCAGCAGTTGCGTGAACAGCGCACCGGTCACCTGCTTGACCGGGTCGACCCAGTAATGGCAGTTGAGCAGGCCGGCCCATGCGAAGCTGCCGGCGCTGCGGCCGTTGGGGCCGGGCTCGGGATTGATGTCGAACGACAACCCCCACTTCTGCCTCATGCCCGGGAAGAGGTCCGCATCGCGCGACCACACGGGCGCGGATGACTTGAGCGGATTCACGTTCAGCTCGCCGATCGCATTGCGGCGCATCAGCGCCACGGTCTCGGGTTTCAGCACGCGCGCACCGCCGTGCGCGCCGTCCTTCAGCAGCATCTGCAGGAAGGCCATGTAGTCGCGCGGCGTGCCGAAGAGCCCGCCGCCGCCCGAGAAGAACTCGGGACGCTGGTTCATCTCGAAGGGCATCGGCCTGAGCGAGCCGTCGCCCTGGCGCTGGTAGGTCGTCGCCGTGCGCCGCTTCTGCGCGCCATTGATCAGGAAGCCGGTGTTGGCCATGCCCAGCGGCCCGAACAGGTGGTCCTTGAAATAGATCTCGAGCGACTGGCCGCTGACCGCTTCGATCAGCTTGCCGACCACGTCCATGCCGATACCGTACTGCCAGCGTTCGCCGGGGTCGAATTCCAGCGGTGCCGCAAACGCAGCGTTCAGGCTGTACGCGATGTCGGGCAGGCCGGTCGCCTTCTCGTACTGCGGCAGCTTGTCGCTCCAGTTCGCATAGGTGTAGCCCGAGGTGTGCGTCAACAGGTGGCGCAGCGTGATCGCGCGCTTCGCCGGCCGCAGGATCGGCTTGCCGCGGTCGTCGAAACCTTCCAGCACCTGGGGCGATGCGAGTTCGGGCAACACCTTGCTGGCCGGCTCGTCCAGCCCGACCCGGCCTTGCTCGACGAGTTGCATGCAGGCGGCAGCGGTGATCGCCTTCGTCATCGACAGCAGCCAGAAGACGGTGTCGGGGTCGACGCCCTCCGGGCGGTTCAGGTCGCGCTTGCCGCAGGCGCCTTCGTAGAAGACACCCTGTGCGTCGGCCGCCAGCCCGACGGCGGCAGCGACCGTGCCACCGGCCACGCCCCGGGCCAGCGCATCGTCGATGGCCTTGAAGCGGCCCGGCGGCACGCGGCGGGATTTCGGATCGGCAGCGCGCGCCGGCAGCCCTGCCAGCGCAGCAGTGCCTGCCAGCGCGCCGGCGCCCAGGCGCAGGAAATCGCGGCGGGTGTTCGTGAGGATGATCATGTTTCGTCCATTCAGCGGAGGTGTGAACGGATCGTAGGAGCGCCGGGTCATTGCGTGAAGCGAACCAGTGGCACTTGATTCATGACCCGGCCTCACGAATGCTGAACTACGGCTCGATGCGGACCGTCACCACCGCGGATCCCACGCCGCCGCGTCCATCGGTGACCACGTAGACGAAGTAGTCCGTTCCGCTGCTCACGCCGGGCGGCGGCGTGTAGGTGACGGTGCGATCCGCCAGCACGGCCTGGCCGCCCAAGCTCGTGGCCGACCCGGGCAAGGCGTACGAGAGCCCGCGCCAGTCCCTGTCGTGCGCCAGTTGGCCCAGATGGATGCGCTTCGGCGCTCCGGCGGCCGTGCTGACCTCGGCAAACTCCGCCTGTGGCCCCCTGTTGTGCCCCAGTGCGGCCACGCGCGCGTCGAACCACGCGGTGACGCGCCCGATCACGGCGTTCTCGATGCCCATGTAGCCGTGGAAATTCAGCGGCCCGCAGACGTCGGGCGACACGCCATTGCCCGGCACCGTGACCCGCACGCCGCCGCTGGCGATGTCGAAGGACGCGTCGACGCCCGCCGCCACCAGGCTGTCGTACAGCGCACGGGATCCTGCCGGCTGCGACGCGAAGCAGCCGTCCTCGGCATGCCACAGCACGAGGGTGGGCCGCTGCACGTACTGCGGCAGCAGGTTGGGCGTGTCGGGCCGGCCCACGTACAGGCGGCGGCCGTTGTCGGCGCGGTCGACGGTGACCGAGCTGGACGTCGCGATGCCGGTGGCGATGCGGTTCTGCGCCACCACCGAGAGCGCACCGCGGCTGGTGCCGGCGAGGAACACCGGCAGGTGGTGCACGTTGAGGGTCTTCAGCACGCCGAGGATGTCGATCGCGTGGTCGACCGAGGTGCGGTACAGGTCGGCCGCGGTGTTGGGGTCGACCGATCCCGGCGGCGGCAGCGGCGCCGGCACCGGCCGGTCCAGCGCCACCGTCAGGTAGCCCGCGTCGGCCACCAGCTGCGCCGTGCGCACGACGAAGTTGTTGGCACCGCCGGTGACGTCGCCCGCGCCGGTGTCCAGGTTGCCGCGGATGGCCATGTTGAAATCGCCGCCGCCGATCAGCACCACCACCGCCTTCGGTGCCTGGCCGGTGGACGGCCAGTTGACGAAGTAGTCCATCGTCACCGGCGTGCCGTCGGCCGCGACGCGCGTGGTGGTCTGGCCATAGAACGCGCAGCCGTTGGACTTGGTGCGCGTGTCCAGCATGCCGGCCGGCGTGACCGTGCTGTCCTGCTTGCAGGTGGACAGCGTGGCGTCGTCGTAGATCACCATCCGGGCCAGGCCATCGACACCGGGGCCGCGATGCTCCCTGGCGCGGTACGCGAAGCTGTCCACGCCGGACGCGGCCGGTGCGGCATACAGCAGGCGCCTGCCGTCCGCGGTGACCGAGGCCGAACCGCCGGCCGGCGCGGAGAGCAGTTCGAAGCGCAGGTGGCCCCCGCGATCCGCGTCCTCGACGTAGGGCGTCAGCGTGACGCTGCTGCCCGCGTGCACGGCGCGGCGCACTTCGGTGAAGCTGGGGGCTTCGTTGGCGGGATGACCGGGGCCGCGGGCCACGTCGGCCGCGAGGGCCTGGGAGAAGGTGACGCAGAGCAGTTCTGCGAGCAGGGCGACCACGAGGGTGTGCATGCGGGGTGTCGGTGGTTGGGGGAACCGGCGATTTCAACCCGGGCGCCGCCACGCCGCATCCTCAATCTTCGGGAAACGCCGCCTGCCTCAGCGGGGCTGGCTCTTCAGCACGATGCGCGTGTTGTGCAGTTCGTGGTGGTAGGCCGCATGGCAAGCCTTGCCCTTCGGGCTGGTGCGCAAGGCCTCGTCCGCTTCGATGGCGGCCATGCGGCGCCGCAGTTCGCGCGCCGTCTGCGTGACGCTCCAGGCCGCGACCGACATGCAGTACCTGGGGACTTCCTCCGGCGTGGCCAGGTCGAGCACGAAGGCCGTGCACAAGCCGACGGCCGTGCGCAGCGCCTCGCGGTGCGCCTGCACGGCGCGCGCCTGGGTGCCGCGGCCCAGGCGCATCGACAGGCTGACCGCCTGCAGCTCGCAACCGGCGGTCTTCTGGTTCAGCGCGGCCAGGGCCGGCGCCCCCTGCCCCGCCAGGTAGGCGTTGACCGCCTCCACCCCGCCCTGGGCCAGGCGCTGCTCGAGGTCAGGCACCAGCAGGTCGGGTGCCGCCGCAAGCACCGGGGCAAGCGCCAGGGCCGGCAGCAGGGCAAGGAGGAAGCGCATGCGGCCTGCCGGATCAGACCGTGGGTGCGGCGGTCGCATCGGGGACGCCCGGTCGGGGCTTGCAGTCCCGCCGCTTCTGCAACCAATAGACGACGTTGCCCGCAACGACGATGCTGCCCGAGACCACGGTCGATGCGGCGAGCAACGCGGTTGCCCCCACCAGCTCGGCGACGCAATCGTTCCTGAAGCAATTCCTGCCGTGATCGATGTCCTGCAGGTCCAGCACCATCTTCTTCGCGACGATCTGGCATTCCTCGTCGTACTGGCGGATGGTCCTCGGATAGGCGCATCCGACCAGGCATGCAATGGACAACAGCAGCAGAGAGACCTTCAGGCGCATGGAATCTTCCTGGCAAGCGGGCGTGGCCCCGCATTCTGCGACACGCCCGGCTCACTTCCCGTCCGGTCCACCATCGCGCCAGGCCTGCGGGGTGACGCCATGCTGGCGCGCGAACGCTCGCTGCAGCGCATCCACCGAGCCGAAGCCGCTGCGGCCGGCGATCCTGTCCTGCGGCCACCGGGTCCGCCGCAGCAGCTGGGCGGCCACGGCCACGCGGCTGCGCTCGACGAAGCGCGCCGGCGTGCAACCCGTCTCGGCCGCGAACGCGCGCGCGAAGTTCCGCGGGCTCATCTGCACGCGCCCCGCCAATGCGTCGACCGACAGATCCTCCTGCAGGTGCGTGCCGATCCACGCCACCAGCTCGCGCAAGCGATGGCTCGCCGTCGCCTGCGCCTGCAGCACCGGGCTGAGCTGCGGCTGGTCGCCGCCCCGCAACATCGGCAACGCCAGCGTGCGGGCGATCTCCATCGACACCGCAGGGCCGAGGTCGTCCTCGACCAGCGCGAGCGCCAGCTCGATGCCGGTGGTGACGCCGGCCGAGGTCCAGACCGGACCGTCGCGCACGTAGATGCGCTCGCGTTGCACGTTCACCTGCGGCCGCAGGGCCTGCAGCTGGTCGCAGACCCGCCAGTGCGTGGTGGCGGCACGGCCATCCAGCACGCCGGCGGCGGCCAGCGCGAAAGCCCCGCTGCACACGCTGGCGACGCGGCGCACCTGCGGCGCGATGCCGGCGATCCACGTGTGGACGCGGTGGTCGACGATGGCGGCGCGCACCGCCGGTTCCTCGCCGCCGGCGATGATCAGCGTGTCGATGACCGAAGGCAGTTGCTGCAGCGCCAGCGTGTCGGCCAGGCTCAGGTTGCCGCTCGTCTGCACGGTGCCACCGGCTGGCGAGGCGATGTGCACGCTGTAGCTGCCGGGCCGCAGCAGCTCGGCCTTGCTGAACACGCTGGCCGGGCCGGCGACGTCGATCGCCTCGACACCGTCGAACGCGACCAGCACCACGTCGCTGGCAGAGACCGCGGTTTCTTCGTCCTTGCGGGCAGTGGGCGGCATTCGTACGCTCAAGACATCGTGCCAATCGGGATGCAGGCGATGTTCAGGTTACTACGGGCGTTGATCGGGGCAGCCCTGCTGGCCGGCTGCACTGCGGCAGTGCCGCCCGCGCCGGCGCCGGGCGACGCTGTCCTCGAAACCGATCAGCAGGCCTTCGTCGAGGCCATGAAACCCCGCCGTGGCGGCCGGCCCGTCGTGGTGGTGCTCGCGCTGAACGACGGCACCGAAACCACCGACCTGCTGCTCCCCCATGCGGTGCTGCAACGCGCGGGCGTCGCCGACGTGCAGGTGGTCGCACCGCGCCGCGGCCCGGTGCGGCTCTATCCGGCATTGCAGGTCGAGGCCCCGCAGGACATCGCCGGCTTCGACCAGGCGCATCCCGCCGGCGCCGACTACGTGATCGTCCCGGCCATGCAGGTCGACGACGACGCCGCGGTGACGGCCTGGCTGCGCCGGCAAGCCGGCAAGGGCGCCCGCGTGATCGGCGTGTGCGTGGGCGGGCTGGTGGTCGGCCGGGCCGGCCTGCTCGACGGACGGCGCTTCGCGAGCCACTGGCACTACCGCAGCACCCTGACCGAGCGCCACCCGGGCGCGCGCTACGTGCCGCATCGGCGCTACGTGGTCGACCGCGGCGTCGCCACCACCACCGGCATTACCGCATCGGTGCCCACCATGCTGGCGCTGGTGGAGGCGATCGGCGGGCGCGAGAAGGCGCAAGGCCTGGCGGCAGAGCTGGGCGTCGCCTCGTGGACCCCGGTGCACGACAGCAGTCCCTTCCACGTCGACGCGACCAAGGGGCTGAGCTACCTGCTCAACAAGGCGGTGTTCTGGGGCCACGAGCGCCGGCGCATCGACGTGCAGGACGGCAGCGACGACGTCGCGCTCGCTTTCGTCGCGGATGCCTGGTCGCGCACCGGGCGGGTCAGCGTCGAAGTCCATGCACGCGGGCCGGTGACGCTGCGCAGCGGCCTGGTCCTGGTGCCGGATCCAACGGCCGAACGCGCGAGCCCGTTGCCGCTGGCACCCCAGCTCAAGCCGGTGCAACAATTGGATCGCACGCTGTGCGAGATCGCGGAACGCTTCGGCGCGTCGCGGCGGGACTGGGTCATGCTGGAGATGGAGTACCCGGCGGCGACGAGCGCTTGCCCATGATTCAGCCGCGAACGGTCCAGCCCTGCACCAGGCGATCCGAGAACGCCTGGTAGATGGCGAGGCTCGGCGACAGGTCGAGCACCGAGAAGTTCACCCGCGCGAAGCGGCGCACCCATCCTTCATCGAACAAGAGGCTGGCGAACACCTGCGCCACCATCGCCGGATCGTTGTGGAAGACGCCGCAGCCCCAGGCCCCGAGCACAAGGTGGGCGTGGCCGCTGGCCGCTGCAAGTGCCAGCACGTACTCGGCCCGGCGCCGCATCGTGGCGGGGATCAGCGGCAGCTCATGCGGGTACGCGCGCTGGATCACGCCGGCGTTCGGCGCCGGGCTGGTGATGAAGCTCACGAGGGCGGTCCGCTCGGCCAGCGCACCGTCGTCGTCGCGGAAGACCGGGCAGGCAGGCGACAGGATCATCGTGTCGGTGTACAGCGCCGACACCAGCGCCCGGTGCCGCTCGTAGTAGGGCCAGGCGCGCATCAGCGACGGATGCAGGCCCGAGCTGCGGGCCAGCGATTCTTCTTGCGATTGGGCGCCGTCGATGAAGCCGCCACCGGGCTTCATCGCGGATGCGAAGTTGAGCGCCAGCACCGGCCCATCGCTCACCTCGCCCAGCCTCGCAATGCCTTCGAGCGTGGTTTCGTTGCGCACCTCGACCAGCGCTGCCTGCGCGGACAGCGGCTTGGCCTTCACCTCGGCCAGCAAGGCCTGCAACTCGGGGCCCTCCCACAGGCGCGTGGCGCTGCAGCAGCGCTCGCTGGCCTCGGCCACGGACACCCGGGTGCCGTCCGGCAGCGCGTAGCCGCCCGCTTCGAGGATCGCCAAGGTCTCGGCCGCGATGGCGGCGCGTGTTGTTCTGCCCATCCCTGTTTCTCCCTGGATCGATGAAAGCCTTCAGCCGCGAGGGCTGAAGGTGCGCGGGAACACCACCGGCGCACCGCGTTCTCGCAGGCGATACCCCATGGCCGCGCGCTGCATGTCGCCGGCCACGCTGCCTGTCTCGTCCAGGAAGCCGGCCGACAGCATGCGGGTGCGGAAGCCGCTCTTGTCGACCGCGCGGCCCAGCACGATCTCGTAGGTCTTCTGCAGTTGCGGCAGCGTGAACGGCTCGGCGAGCAGGAAGGCCGGCAGTGACGTGTATTCCACCTTGCTGCGCAGCCGCTCGACGGCGGTGCGCAGGATCCCGGTGTGGTCGAAAGCCAGCGCGTCGCGGCTGCCCAGCACCTCGTCCACCGCGAACCAGCCGACCTCGGCCGCATTGGCGCCCTTGGCAAGCCGCAGCCCTTCGCCCGGGATCAGCGCGAAGTAGACGTGGGTGGCCGACCAGCCGCGCGGGTCGCGCTTCGCCCCCCCCCAGCTGCCGAGTTGCTCCAGGTACGGGCTGATGACGGCGGTCTTGTCGAGCAGCTTGCGCCGCGCACAGGCCTCGAGGTCCTTGTCGCGATCGACGTCGACGAAGCCGCCGGGCAGCGCCCACGCGCCGGGGAAAGGTTCCTCGCTGTCGTGCGGCCGCTGCACCAGCAACACGCGCAGGGCATCGCCCAACACCGTGAAGATGACGACGTCGACCGTGGTGAAAGGCAGACGGAACGAAGGCGGCTTCGGCTTGGCTATCGATGGGGACATTGCGTTTCGCGCTTCTGAGTTGTATTGTGCAACCTTGAATGGTTGTACTGTACAACCAAACTCAGAACAACAACATGCTCAAGAACGACAACAAATCACAGCGGGACGCGGTCGTCGCGTTTCGCCCCACCGAACCGAAGGCTCCGATCCCGGTCGCCCCATGCCTTGTGCAGCAGCAAGGCTGGCCGGCCGAGGGCGAGCACATCCTGATGTATCGCTGCGGGTGGGGGACGAAGCCCGGCCAGGAGATGGTGCTGGCCCTGCGGCTGCGGCGCGAGTTCTTCGACAGCGTGTTGCGGCAGGCCGTGCCGTCGTCGTTCGCGGCTTCGTCCTTCGCGTCGCGGCAAGCATGGGCCGACGCGGTCGCGGCGTCGGACGTGCGCCTGCAGTGGGACCCGGACCACGCGCCCAGCGGCGCACGGCTGCCGCGCCGCGCGCTGCAACTGGGCTTGCGCGGCCGGACGCTCAGGGCGATGACGGAAGAGGGCCTGCTGGAGGTGATCGACATGACCGCATTCGTCGGCGCGATGCGCCCCTTCGCGACCGACGACTTGACACAGCTGATGTGTCCGGCCGAAACGGTCTACCCCTTCAATCCCTGCGTCACGGAGAAGCGGCCATGAGCGTCTTCGCGGACGTGAGAGACCGATCCACCTTGGCCAAGCGAATGGCCCAGAAGGCCAGGCCCAAGTTTCTGTTCTTCTGGGGCCATCAACCGTCGGCGGATGCAAGCGTGACGAAAAGCTGCTTCAGCCAGTGGTACGCAGCGAGCTTCTCGGTGGACGGGATGCTCTACAGAACGGCAGAGCATTTCATGATGGCCGAGAAGGCGCGCCTCTTCGGCGATCAGGCCATCCATGAGCGGGTGTTGTCGGCCAGCACGCCAGCGCAGGCGAAACGGCTGGGGCGCATGGTCGAGGGATTCAAGGACGAAACCTGGTTGCGGGAGCGATTCGAGATCGTCGTGCGCGCCAACTGCGAGAAGTTTTCGCAGAACAAGGCGCTGGGCCAGTTCCTGCTCGACACCGGCGACCGGGTCCTGGTCGAGGCCAGCCCCGTCGATGCCATCTGGGGCATCGGCCTGGCCGCGGACCATCCCGATGCCGATCGCCCCCATCGGTGGCCCGGATTGAACCTGCTGGGCTTCGCGCTGATGGAAGTGCGGCAGACTCTCGCGAAGACATGAAATACCTGACCTTCGACCTCAGCGACAGCACCGACGGCATCACGACACTGGAGGCCTCGGCCTCCACCAACGCCGCGCAGCATGCCGCGGTGCTGGCCGAGGCGCAGCAGGTGCTCGACTGGGCCTGGCGCCGCTTCCCCCACTCGCATGGGCCGGTGGATGAAGGCCTGGACTGGGACCACGACCTGCAGGTGAGCATCGAGGATGGCGACTGGCATGCCGTCACGCTGACGCTGACCGCCTCGCAGCACTTCGTCGACGCGTTCTTCGCGGCCTTCGGCGAGCCTCAGGACTGAACGGTCGCAACGACGTCCCGGCGCCACCTGCGCAGCAGGCTGTCCATGTGCGCCCGCGCGCTTTGCGCATCGCCGGCACGCATCTGCGCGTGGCTGCGCTGCGCCACCTCCGGTGCGATCGGCTTGATCGGCCGGCCGGTGCCCATGGCCTTCAGCTGCACCTCGGCCGCGCGCTCCAGGTAGTAGAGGTCGTCCCAGGCCTCGGCGATGCTCGGGCCCGTCACCATCACGCCGTGGTTCTTCAGGAACAGCACGTCGGCCTGTCCCAGCGCCGCGGCGATGCGGTCGCCCTCGTCCACGTCGAGTGCCAGGCCGTTGTAGTCCTCGTCGACCGCGGTGCGGCCGTAGAACTTCAAGGCCGTCTGGCCGGCCCACAGCAGCGGCGGGCCTTCCAGCATGCCCAGCGCGGTGGCGTTCGGCATGTGGGTGTGGAAGGCGGCACGCAGCGACGGCCGTGCCCGGTGCAGCCGTGCATGGATGAAGAAGGCCGTCGCCTCCGGTTGGCCTTCGCCCGCGACCACGTGGCCGTCGAAATCGCAGACCAGCAGCCGCGCAGCCGTGATCTCGCTGAACGCGAAGCCGTAGGGGTTGACCAGGAACAGGTCGTCGCGCCCCGGCAGCATCGCAGAGAAGTGGTTGCAGATCCCCTCCTCGAAGCCCTGCTGCGCAGCGGCACGGAAGCAGGCCGCCAGTTCGATCCGCGCCTGCATCACCGCATCGCTGTCCAGCGAAAGACCGCCCCGCTCGGGCCGCACCGCCGACACCAGCGGTTCCAGGGTATGCGCCATCTCAGCCTCCTTGCTGCAACCAGCCCAGTGTCGCGAAAAGCGCCACCACCTGCTGCAGGTCGGGCACCGTCGCATCGGGCACGTAGCCGGGCAGCAGGCGGCGCCCGGTGCCCCGGTCGACCCACACGCAGCGAAAGCCGACGTCGCGCGCCGCCGCGTGGTCGAGGTGCGGGCTGGCGCAGATGTGGACCACCTCGTCCGGCCGCACGCCCAGCTGCGCGTGGGCATGGTCGAACAGCCGGCGATCCGGCTTGTAGGCGCCGGCCTGCTGGGCGGTGATCACGCGGTCGATCAAGCCGCCGAGCTGCGCCACGTTGCCGGCAATGATGTCGTCGTCGGTGTTGGAGACGATGGCCAGCCGGTGGCCCGCAGCCTTCAGCGCACGCAGCGCCTCGACCACCTCGGGGAACGGCGGCATCGCGCCGATGCGGCCCGTCAGCAGCTCGACATCGCCCGGCGCCGAGGGCAGGCCCAGCTCGATCAGCGCGAGCCGCAGGCCTTCGCCGGCCACCGTGCGGAAGCTGCGGTGCGGCGGCGTCTGCTCCAGCGCGTGTTCATGGCGGTCGTACACGTCGATCAGGCGCTCGGGCGTCGTGCCGGCCGCGCCCTTGGCGGCCAGCAGTTGGCGCACCGCCGCCTGCAGCCCCTCATCCCATTGGATCAAGGTGCCGTAGCAATCGAAGGTCAGCCAGCGCGGGCGGGGGGTGTGTTGCAGCGTCATGGGCGAAGCATGCTCAAACCCGGGATCATTTGAAAATTAAATCTTCAGATCGAAGATAGTTGCCAACAGAATATGCCCATGCTCGATCTCGAACTCCTCAAAACCCTGGTTTGCGTCGTCGAGGAAGGCAGCTTCACGCGCGGTGCCGAGCGGGTGCACCGCACGCAGTCGACGGTGAGCCAGCAGATCCTCAAGCTCGAAGAGCGCGTCGGCCGCCCGCTGCTGCAGCGCGACCGCAGCGGCAAGCAGGCCCAGCCGACCGCGCACGGCGAGTTGCTGACCCACTACGCGCGTCGCCTGCTGGCGATGGCGCAAGAGGCCGAAGAGGCGATGGCCGGCACGGCCGCACAACCCGCGCTGCGCCTGGGCGTTCCGGAGGATTTCGACGCAGGGCGCATGGCGGCGATGCTGGCCGGCTTCAATCGCCAGCGGCCCGATCTGCGGCTCGAGACCGTCAGCGGCATGAGCAGCGAGCTGCAGCGCCGGCTGGCCGGCGGCGAGATCGACATCGCGCTGATGAAGCGCGAGCCCGGCAGCGGCGATTGCATTGCGGCCTGGCCCGAGACGTTGGTGTGGGCCGCCGGTGCGGGCTTCGAGCCCGAAGACGGGCCGCTGCCGCTGGTGCTGTTTCCGCCCGGCTGCATCTACCGGCTGCGGGCGGTGCGCCTGCTCGACAAGGCCGGCCGGCCCTGGCGCCAGGCCTTCGGCAGCCACAGCCTGACGGGCATCCAGGCGGCGGTGTCGGCCGGGTTGGGCATCAGCGTGCTGCCCACCACGGCCTTGCTGCCGGATCACCGCGTGCTCGATGCTGCCGCCGGCCTGCCGGCGCTGCCGCACAGCGAGCTGGCGCTGACCGCCCACGCGGTCTCGATGACCGGCCCGCTGCGGCAGTTGGCCGACCACCTGGTGGCCGAGCTCGGCTAGGGCCTAACGCACCGCCAGCGTGTACCTCAGCTCGGTCTTCGGCAGGTTGTAGACGCCGAAGTCGCAGCTGTAGATCGTCCAGGCTTCGCCGGTGTCGCCCGCCGTCGTCGTCGAACTCCAGTAGTAGTCCGAGACCACGAAGTTCTCGAAGACCGCCGGGCCGGTGACGGCGTTGCTGGCCTGGTACTGGCCGTTCAGGTACGCGGCCTGCGCGAAGGTCGGCGCGCGGTCCGACAGGCTCAACATCTCGTTGCGGTTGGGCAGGCGCCACTGGCCGGCGCTGGAGCCATCGCTCAATCCGCATTGGCCGCTCGCCAGGCCGTTGACCGCGGCCAGCGCGCCCACCCATCCCTGCTGGATGCAATCGGCCTTCTTCAGCCAGGTCAGGCCCGTCACGGTGTCGGCCAGCGTGCCGTCGCCGTTGTCGATGAAGCGCGGCGAGGTCAGCGCGGCACCGATCTGCAGGCTGGCGTCGTCGCCAACACCGAAGGATCCGCCGCCGATGCCGGCATACACGCCGGTGGCCAGCAGTTGCACGGCACCGGCCGGGCCCGAGCGCACCGCCCACAGGGCATTCGCCGACGTCGCCTTGACGTTGCTGAAACCGCCATCGGCCGCGTTGGCACCGTTGATCCAGCGTCCGTCGGTGAAGCGGATCGCCATCGCGTTGGTCGACAGCGCCATGTAGGTGGTCGAGGTCCAGTACGCGTGGCTGGTGTCGATGCCGGTGAAGGGGCTGCCAGCGGACACCGCCGGGTTGACTTGCGAGACGTCCACCAGGCTTTCCAGTTCGTTCGCGTTCGGCATGCGCCATTGCCCGGCGGTGGAGCCGTCGTTCAGGCCGCAGGCACCGCTGGCCAGTTGCGCGGCGGACGCCAATGCCGACGGCCAGTCCGTCGCGGCAAAGCAGCCGGCGTTCTTCAGCCAGGTCAATCCGGTGAGCTGGTCGCGCACGCTGCCGTCGGCGTTGTCGATGAACCGGGTGCCGGGCCACGCCACGCCTTGGCCGGCAGCGACGTCGTCGCCGGCGGCAAAGCTCGTCAGCTGCCCGGTTCGCGGCAGGCTGGCCATGCGGTCGCCGGCGCGCGAGGCGATGAAGTCGGCACTGGCCACGTCGTGCGTGGGCAAGGTCGTGAAGCGGATCACGGTGCGGTACAGGCCGTTGAAGTCCATCTTCGTGACCGCGCCCGCCGGGTCGCTGATGGCGGGATAGAACGCGAACCCGGCCTTCTCGGCGTAGACCGCGTAGTCGGCATTGACGCCGGCGCTCAAGCCCGCGACCGCGTAGCGGCCGTTCGCATCGGTGGTGACGGTCCGGATCGTGTGGTCGTTGTGGTGGAACACGGTGACCACGATGCCCTGGACCGGGGTGCCGTTCTTGTCGGCGACGATGCCGCTCACGGTGCTCGTGGCGGGGGCATTGCCCAGCGAGTTGCCGCCGGTCGGGGGGGTGTTGCTGCCACCTCCCCCACCCCCTCCACTGCCGCCGCATGCGGCGAGCGCGACGAGTGCCGCGACGATCAAAGACTGCTTGATCCGATCCATGTGCCGCGGCCCTTTGCTGATGGCGCCCGAGTCCGGGAACGGACCGGGGCAACGGGCTTATCGGCCTGTCGGCGGCGCGGCTTGATCGAACGACTGCACGCCCGGCGGCAAAGCGTGACGGGTATCACTTCCGGACCCGCGCGCTCATGGCGATCGAGGGACGACCTCGAGGATCTCGCTGAACCCTTCGTCGAGCGACGGCGGCTCCAGGCTCTGGTAGACATGCATCAGCGTCTCGTCCCGGATGCGAGCCAGGCCGCTGCGGGTTGCGTTGCGGTCCTGGGCCACCGCGAGCGGCGTGTTCACCCACACTGCCACCGCTCGGCAACCCACTTCAGACGCGATGGCCAGCGCACGCTGGCGGTGGCGGCGCGAGGGCAAGGGTCCATCGAAAAAGACAGCCCGCTCACCCAGGCGCGGCGCATTGCCGGCGACCCAGGTGCTCTTGCCGCCGCCCTGCAAGCCGAACACGACATAGAGCGTTGCCGATTCACCCAGCGCATGCAGCGCCGCGCCCAGCCGCGCGTAAGCCTGCTCCCACGCCGCCATGCCCTCTTCCCTGGAGATGGATTGCTCTCGGTCCAGGTCGAGGAAGTGATCGGGGTTGATGTGATTCGGCAGCGGCATGGTTCACTTCAGCGGCAACATGGATTCGCGGGCAGGCACGCAGCGTCGCACAGGGGCGGCATTTGACCCCATCTGCTCACGCCTGGCCAGCAGCGCGCACGGCGCAGGCGTACTGCAGCAGCACGTTGTGCGAGTCCTCCCAGCGCCGCTCGCCGACCAGCCGCAATGACGCCGATGCGCTCTGCGGGTCGAACGCCGGCACGCCGGCCCCGAGCACCACGTTGCCCACCATCAGGTGCAGCTCGTCGACCAGGCCCAACGCCAGCAGCCCGTTCCACATCGTCCGGCTGCCGAAGACCAGGATGTCCGGGCCGTCGACGGCTTTCAGCCGGGCGATGGCCTCGCGCACGGCGGCGCGGCGCAGCACGCGCGCATCCCCCCACGGCGATCCCGGCTCGAGGGCCAGCGAGTCGCTGACCACCAGCTTGTCGATCGCGCGGTTCAGCCGCGCGGTCTCCTGCACCACCGGCTCGGCGGCCGGGTTGTCTTCCATCCCCGGCCAGAAGCCGCGGAACATCTCGAAGGTCGTGCGGCCCAGCAGCAAGGTGCCGGCCGAACGCAGCCGCTGCGCGTTGTACGCGTTGAACGCGCCATCCATCGGCAGCGCCATCGGGTTGCCGCCCGGCCCCGCACAAAAGCCGTCCAGGGAAATGATGTTGCTGACGATCAGCTTGGCCATGGTCCACCTCGTGTTGTCGAACCGGGCACCGAGACATTCGAGGCCCGTCCGGCATGTAGAGACGGGGTGGACCGCGAACTCATCGGTCCGCGGCATTTTTTTTACGCAGGCAGTTCCGGCACGAGCCCGAAGAGATCGAACACCGCCCGGTCCAGGAACGCGGAGATCGCCGCGATCCGCCCGTCGCGCACGCTCAGCAGGTTGACCGCGCCCAGGCGGTAGCGGTCATCGCCCGGCGCCTGCATGTAGCACGCGAAACCGGCCTGCCCGTTGGCCCGGATCGGCCGCAGCCGCCACGGCGCCTGGAACACCCGCTCGGCAAAGAACCGGGCCACGTTGTCGCGCCCGTCGAACCACGCCGGCAACGGCGGCATCGTGAAGCGGGCATCCTCGGCCAGCAGGCTGACCAACGCGCCGATGTCGCGGCTTTCCCAGGCCGCCACGAAGGCGTGCAACAGCTCCTGCATGCCCTCGTGGGCCGGCGCAGCCGGCTCACCGGCGGCCGGCGCCCGTTCGCGCACCGTCTTCTGCGCGCGCTGCAGGGCGCTGTTGACCGACGCCACCGTCGTGTCGACGATCTCGGCCACCTCGGCGGCCGAGAACTCCAGCACCTCGCGCAGGATCAGCACCGCACGCTGCGTGCCGGGCAGGTGCTGCAGCGCCGCGATGAACGCCAGCGCCACCGTCTCGCGCCGCTGCAGCCCGGCCGCCGGGTCGCCGCCGCCTGCGTCGTGCGCCACGTCCTCGTCCGGCCACGGCTCCAGCCACACCGGCTCGAGCACCGGCTGGCCCAGCTCGGCCGTCTGCTCGAAGGCCGGCCCGTGATCGGGCGACAGCATGCGCTTCGGCCGTTGCGCGATGAAGCGCAGGCAGGCATGGGTGGTCACCTGGTACAGCCAGGTGCGCAGCGAGCTGCGGCCCTCGAACGCGGCCAGCCCGCGCCAGGCGGCCAGCAGCGACTCCTGCAAGGCGTCGTCGGCATCGTGCGGCGACCCCAGCATCCGGTAGCAGTGGGCGCGCAACTCGCGCCGGTGCCGCGCGGCCAGCCGGTCGAAGGCGGCAGGATCCCCGGCGCGGGCACGCGCCAGCAGGTCAGCCTCGTCCGGGTGGCGCATCGGGCCGGCTCAGCCCTGCAGCCCCGCGTAGACGTTCTGCACGTCGTCGCCCGCATCGAGCGCAGCCAGGAAGGCTTCCACCTCCTCCAGCTGCTCGCTGCCGAGGCTGGCCGGATCGATGGGATTCTTCGCCTTGTAGCCGAGCTTTGCCGACAGCACGTTGAAGCCCTGCGCCTGCAGCGCACGGCTCACCAGGTCGAGATCGGCCGGGTCGGTGAGGAACAGCGTGGCGCCTTCGTCGGCCGCTTCGAAATCCTGCGCACCCGCCTCGATCGCCGCCAGTTCGGGATCGGCTCCGGCCACCGCCGGCTCGGCCTCGATCATGCCGAGGTGATCGAAGTCCCAGGACACCGAACCCGACGTGCCCAGCTGCCCCTTGCGGAACAGCACGCGCATCTCGGACGCGGCGCGGTTCACGTTGTCGGTCAGGCATTCCACCATCACCGGCACGCGGTGCGGCGCGAAGCCCTCGTAGATGGCGTGCTCGAAGTGCACCGCCTCGCCGGTGAGGCCGGCCCCCTTCTTGATGGCACGGTCCAGCGTGTCCTTGGGCATCGACACCTTGCGCGCCTGTTCCACCACCAGCCGCAGCCGCGAGTTCGCGGCCGGGTCGGCACCGCCACGGGCGGCGATCATGATGTCCTTGGCCAGCTTGCCGAACAAGCGTCCCTTGGCGTTGGCGGCCAGGTCCTTGTGCTTTGCCTTCCACTGCGCGCCCATGGCCGCTTCCCTTCGTCGTCGAGTCCCGGGCCGACGGGCCCGGGGTCGCCGATTCTAGGCGGCGGCTTCTGCGGCGGGGACCAGCTCTTCCAGCGCCAGCACGTTCTCGACGTGCAGCAGGATCACGAACCTGCCCTTGACCTTGCCCATGCCCTGGATGAAGTCGCCGCGGATGCGCGCGCCGAAGGCCGGGGCCGGCTCGATCTCGGCCGGGTCGATGTCCAGCACCTCGTTGACCGCGTCCACCTTGACGCCGATCACCTGGCGCTCGCCGCCGGCCGAGGCCTCGACGATCACGATGCAGCTGCGCTTGGTGATCTCGCTGGTGGGCCGGCCGAAGCGGGCCTGCAGGTCGACCACCGGCACCACCGCGCCGCGCAGGTTGATCACGCCGCGCACGCAGGCCGGCATCATCGGCACCTCGGTGAGGTTGTGGTATTCGATGATCTCCTTGATGGCGAGGATGCCGATCGCATACACCTCGCCGCCCAGCATGAAGGTCAGGTACTGCGCCGGCTCGGCGCTCACCACGGGGACGGCCGCGCGGGCCGGAACCAATGCATTCATCGCCAGGCCTCCTTCAGAAGCGCGCGAACTGCGATTCGTCGGGCAGGTCGGCACCGGCAAACGCCATGCCGCCGGCCAGCTGGAAGCCGTTCATGCCGCCGCGCCGCGGCGCGGCCGCCCCCTTCCTCGCCGCCGCCGGCTTGGCGGGCGCCGGGCTGCGCGCGACCGCAACGGCTGCGGCAGCGGTGCCCGAGAGCTTGAAGAACGACATGGTCTGCTGCAGCTGCTCGGCCTGGCTGCTCATCTCCTCGGCCGTGGCCGCAAGCTCTTCGGAGCTGGATGCGTTCTGCTGCGTGGTCTGGCTCAGCTGCGTCACCGCGGCATTGATCTGCCCGACGCCCGACGACTGCTCTTCCGACGCCGCCGTGATCTCCTGCACCAGGTCCGAGGTCTTCTTGATGTTGGGCACGATCTGGTCCAGCAGCTTGCCGGCGCGCTCGGCCAGCTCGACGCTGCTGCTCGCCACCGTGCCGATCTCCTGCGCCGCCACCTGGCTGCGCTCGGCCAGCTTGCGCACCTCGGCCGCCACCACCGCGAAGCCCTTGCCGTGCTCGCCGGCACGCGCCGCCTCGATCGCCGCATTCAGCGCCAGCAGGTTGGTCTGGTACGCGATGTCGTCGATGATCCCGATCTTCTGCGCGATCTGCTTCATCGCCGCCACCGTCGCCTTCACCGCCTCGCCGCCTTCGGCCGCTTCGCTCGACGCCTTGGTCGCGATGCCGTCGGTCACCTTCGCGTTCTCGGTGTTCTGCGAGATCGACGCCGTCATCTGCTCGATCGACGCGCTCGTCTCCTCGACCCCGGCCGCCTGCTCGCTCGACGCCTGCGACAGCGAC